>JACCDG010698350.1_pt1 | contig 13278 bp, 21 predicted proteins | sample 7442471 | NCBI WGS metagenome assembly JACCDG01 (sample SAMN15323444, study PRJNA562643) | freshwater metagenome | isolation source: river surface water | place: USA:Blue River Watershed | collected 2017-08-17 | reverse complement strand
TGACCTCGCCGCGCAGGCCACTCCGGACGCTGGATTCGGTTCGGCGTTCGTGGCAAAGTGGACCGGACCCGGTGACCCGCCGTCGACCTACGTGACCGATCCGGATCGGCTCATCCGTCTCGGCGCGTCGAACTACTACGTCGTCTACGTCGATGACCCGGCCGGAGCCGATCCGCTGCGGAACTACGAGAACAGCGACATGGCGTCTGCCAAGGCGGCTGGCGCAAACGTGTTCGCCGAGACGGGCCGCCGGACGTATCTCGCCAGGTGGACCGGCGGCGGCAGGCCGCCGAACGTGTTCGGCTCAAGCAATGATGACCTGACCGTCATCTACACGTGGGTCCCTTCCGCCGTGTCGGGAGCGCCCGCTGTTGGCGTTTCCGACTACTACGTAGTCTACGCGGTCGATTCCAGCGGAGCCGACTCACTCATCGCGTATGAGAGCGCGCACAGGGCCGCCGCGGAAGAGGCCGCGTCAAACGTCTTCGCGTCGAACGAGCAGGAGCGTAACGTGACCCTGATCAACTGGACCGGCGGTGGCAGGCCGCCGAAGTTCCTCGATCCGGGCCGCGATGGCGTGTACGTGATCAAGACGTGGATCGGAAAGCGTCACGTGTCCGGCGTCGGTGAGGCGAAGGATCCGGCGGCTGCGCTGAGCGCTGGCAAGCAGTCCAAGAACGTTCTCACGGACGTGCCGCCTCCGGCTCAGCCAGCAACGAATCAGACTCAGCGAAGCATGTTGCCTGAGCCTGGTGAAGATGGCATGAGGACCGGGCTCAAGGTGGCGACTGGTGCTGCCATCGTGCTGGGATCTGCCATCGCCATTCTGCACTTCGCCAGCAAGTGAACGAGAGGCTCTCATGGCCGACGACGCGCACGACGACATGATCGGTGTTGGGCTGGCGTTTCTCGTCGGTGCAGACGAGACGCTCGATACGCTGGAGCCGTCAAATCTTGCTGCCACGACGCAGAAGATTTTCGACGAAGCCGCCGCGAAACTCAAGTCCGACGAGGAGTACGCGAAGATCGCGGAGGAGCGCCTCGCCGCCGAGAAGCGCGACCCGAAGTCGACCGCGTTTCCAGGCGTACCGAAGGCGAAGGTGGCCGACATTCCGCAGCCGAAGAAGCCCGTTCCGGCTCCGAAAAAGGCGCCGGCTCCGCCACAGACGCAGCGATACGCTCAACCGGGTCCGCCGCAGCTCCCGCAGCAGCCTCCGGCTGAAGAGCCTATCGACTACGCGGTCTGGGGCAGCGCCGCGGCGGTCGCGGTCGGCGTCTTCTGGCTCGCTACGACGCTCGCTGGCCATTCCAATACTGCGGTAGCCGTGAAAACGTAACATGGACGCCCCGACGATCAGCACGGATCATGGTCCTCCACAGGGGCCAGCTCCTACGCTTCCGTCTGTCGGGCTGTCCGGTCTGCAAGCGCTCGCGTTCAACGCAATCAACACAGATACCAAGCTCGTCCTTTCGGATCCGAGCAAGATCCTCATCGGCTCACTCGACGTAGCACTGAACGAGCTGAAGACCGCCGGGCTCGACGTACTCAAGACGCAGGCCTTGAGCGTGCTTGACTCGGTTGCCGTCGACGTCATCGGGACGACAATCAGCAGCGTGATAGAGACAGTTCCGTTCGTCGGAACGTTCGTGTCCGCCGTTATCAAGCTCTTCGAGCTTGCGTTCGGCGGGCCGGATCCGGCCGTCGTCGACAGGCAATACTGTCAGATTCTTCAGTCGATGAAACCGCCTCAGACCGGGAGCGCGCTCGCTGGAGTCACGACCGTGCCAGCCGATACGTTCGCGCGCATTCATCAGACTCCGAGCGTGCTATATTCGAGCGACGGATACGGGTCATACATGTGGTATGATCCGCTCGACAACGGGCGAATAAATCTCGCGAAGCTGCTGCGCACGGACAACGTTGGCCGTCCCGGCATGGGCTCGCTTCGCGGATTTCTTCCGGGTGTATGGTACTATCGAAGTGCCATCGGTATGGCGATCATGGCCGCCACGGAGGGGTGCCCGGTCGACATCGACGATGTGTCATTCAAGGCCATAACAGGCGCCAGCAAGAGGTTCTGGGCGCTGCGTGAATACGAAAACATGACGCCGAAGCAGGCGCGTTCGCTGTGGAAGGTCCACCTGAACACGCAGATCGCTGGGCTCGGCGGCATGACCCGTGACACGCGCGAGCAGTTCATGGCGATTCGGCGTGGAATCGAATCGTGCTACGGCCCTTCTCTGAAGCCAGGCACATCGTCCGACGGAGGCGTCGCGCTCTGGACTGGTTTCCTGGACCTTTTCATGCGCGAAGTGCAGCAGGGTCGCTGCAACAGGTACCGCGTCATAGATTGGCTTTCACGGTGGCCGATGTTCGGCAACAGAACAGTTCAGGATGGCTGTCTCGCATCGATGGCCGATCAGGTCATGGCCATCTCGCTGGGTTGGGAACGCGCCGTACACCCGTACTATTCGCAGGGGCAGGCAAAGATGGCCGCGATCGCCGACCAGGCGGCCGAGGTGGCAGCAAAATCGGCTCGCGCCGCGGCGGACGCTGGCAAGGATAGGCTCGCAAAGAAGAGGCGAGTCGGTCAGGTTCCTGGACAGTGGCACGAGCCAAGTGCGACAATGGGACACGAGGGACAGATGGATCTGCTCGAAACGGCGATAGGCGGGCTTGACCCGGTGGGCCTGATTCCGGACTCGGCCACATCGCACGATGGCGTCAGCGCGCTCGGCGGAGCCCCTGACGTCGGCGAAGGACCCGATGGCATGGCTTCTCCGGATCTGACGGTGGACCAGCCCTCGCGAGAGGGACCGCCTGAAGGCGGTGGCGGATTCATGTCCACGATGAGCGATCTGGTGAAGAACGCTCCGGTCAAGGACATGGCCGCCGCCGCGAGCAGCGCGTTCAAGTCTGCGGCCAAGCCCAAAGGCCACGGGAAGCACAAGAAGCCATCGCCAGAAGCCGAGTTTTGGCGCCAGAAGTACGAAGCCGAGCGGATTCGCTGTCGGACCAGGCTCAAGATCAAGCCGAAGACGGATGTCGACAAGGGACCCAAGGCGCCCTCCTCAGAGGCTCCGAAGTCGGTAACGAAAGAGCCGCCGAAGCAGGCAGAGCAGGGCACGGTGAATGCCTCCAACTCCATGGCCACGAGCGGCGGCGGCGTGCTATACATCGCTGCCGGCGTTGCGGCCGTCGCTGCCGTTGCTGTGGTGGCGACGGTCGCCGCGTCGAAGAAAGATGGAGCGCCATGAGCGATGAGCCGAACGTCGGTGGTCCGATCCACATCGATCCTGTCAAGGTGGACGTCGTTCGACTCGCTCGGCGTCGCCGCCTGAACCAGGCGCCCGGGGTTCCGCCGTATCCGCCGCCGCAGTACCCGCCCCCGGTCTACCCGCCGGCATACCCACCGTTCCCTCCGCCACCGTTTCCGTATCCGCCGATGCCGTCGCCGGACATGCTCCAGCAGCTTCAGCAGCAGCTCCCGCCGGAGCTGCCGTTGCCTGTGTCGCCGGCACCAGCTCCGCAGGCCCAGCCCGTCGCTGTGCCGCCTGGACCGCCTGCACAGCCCGCTCCTCCGCAGGAAGCGCAGAAGCAAGACCAGAAGGCCGCGCCGCCGGAAAAGGTCGAGAAGATGGACGCCAAGCCCGCCGACGCGGACACGATCAAGTTCAGCGCCGGCAAGCTCGCGCTGTACGGTGTCGCCGCGCTCGGCGTTGTCGCAGCGACGACGCTTGCCGTCGTGACGATTGCGGCGAAGAAAGATGTGCCTACATGAGCTTCGACGGTGAAGACACGATCTCTGACGCGTTCGACGCGGAATTCGCGCCGCCGCCGGATGTGGACCCGGAGTACGACTACGCCTTGCCGTACGAGTCCGAGGCGGCTGGGCTTGACGTTGTGACGCCGCTCGCGGGAAATTCGCCACCTGCGGCGATGGACGAGGCCCCGCCTCGCCTGGAGGTTCCAGTGGACGAGTTCGATGCTGGTATTGCCGATGTCGACTTCACGATTCCTTTCGTCGCGGGTCCGCCGCCAGAGCCGATCGTCGACAACGTGACTCAGAAAAGCGCAGAAGAGCCACAGAATGTGGCTGGCCCTCCGCTCGGGCAGGGCGCCAGAAGCGCCGTCGCAAGGCTGCGTGCCATCATCGGGCCTGCGTTCATTGATGCGCGCCAGAACGGAATGACCATCGTGGTCTACACGCGCCAACTGGATCCGTACGTTCGCAGGCGTGTTCCGAAGCAGCTCGGGCTCTACCGCGTCAGCCTGATCGAGCGTGGCGGCGGCCAAGCGCAGCCAGCCGCTCCGACGGACATGTACGGCCAGCAGCCGTATCCGACGTCCACGGATCCGTACATGCAGCAGGCGTTCCCTGGTTACGATCCGATGCAGCCGCAGCAGGCGTATCCGACGTATCCCGGGTATCCGTATCCTGCGCCGGCATACTACCCGATGCCAATGCCGATGATGCCCGGCATGGGCTACGGTGACCCGTATCAGGAGCAGATGGCCATGATGCAGCAGCTCCAGATGGCCCAGATGCCGGACGGGAGCCTGTCCTACGTCGATGGCTCGCTTCAGGTCATGGGCGCGCTCTGCATCGGCGGCGCTCCGCAGAGCGGGTCGCGGTACATCTTCTCGCTCGACGGCGTGCAGCACGTCGTCCTCGAAGGCGTCGAGGCCACGCCGGAGCGCGACGCTGAGATGATTCGTGCCTACTCGTGGGCGCGCGAACAGGGCGTCAGGGGACGTGCTGCGCCAGCCGGGACCGTCGGCTGTGCCGAGACGCACGGCGACACCTGGCTGGAGCGCGACGGCGCGAGCGGATACAAGCGGCTCGTGTTCACGGATCCGCCGCGCGCCGACGCGAAGAAGGGCTGAGAGCGTCATGGCGTCGAACCCCGCCAAGCGCTCGCTCATCGCGCTGCGTCGCCTGTACGACGCGTTCAAGACTCACCACAATGTGAGCCCTGGCAGCCCGAAGGCATCTTTTACATTCTATTGGGCTCCAGACGAAGAGACGGATAAGACCGAGATCGATCGCGAGGAATTTCTCTCGAATTCGCCAGACGAGCGCAGAGGAGGTCACCCGAAGCGCGGTATCTACTACGTGGAGGGTCACAATGGTCTCCTCGGGGAGGAACGCGTAGTCTACGAGAACCTGTGCGCGGAGGGCCACTTCGAGCCTGCTGGCGAAAGTGGTGAGGGCGGCGACTTCGGCGGTGGTGGCGGCGGTAGCGCTCGTGATGTCCTCACGATGCAGAACGCCACAGCTCGGATGTTGGAGACCATGAACACGGCTCTCGCCAGGAAGGACGGCGAGATCGCGCGCATGGAACAGCGGATGCGCGATGCGATGGAGAGAGAAAACAATCTCGTCCTGAGCATGGACCAGATCCGACAGCAGGTCGTCGACATGCGGATAGCGCGCGACGCCGCGTTGCAAGCGCAGCGAGACGTCGAGCTGGCATACGCCTCTCTTGAGGCGCAGATCGAGGAGGAGCGCGAAGAAGCCGCGAAGCGCAAGGAATCCATCACCGCCGTCTTCGAGAACCTGTTCGACCGCGCCGTCCAGCAGTGGACCGGGCAGCCAGGCGTCGCCGCGACGCACGAAGCGATGCAACAGGCGACCGACCAGATCCTCGATTCACTGATCGCGAAGCACCCAAGGAACACGCTTCACGCTGTCCACGGTGGCGTGCTCAACTGGGAGTCGGTCTACACGCTCATGTATCTGTACTATGGCGACGTTTTCCCGGATCCGATGAGCCCGCCGCCTCCTGACTGGGAGCCTGACGGTGGCTGGGTACCGCTTCACGAGCGCGATGACGAAGATGAGTCCGAGTCTGACGCTGATGCCGACGACGAAGATGATGCCGACGTCGTTGAGGCGGAGGCGGAGACTCCTGCGGAGTCGGAGCAGCACTGATGGCGTCTAACCCCATCGTTTGGACGCCGCCTCACCGACGCGTGATACGGAACGTCGTCGCTGGATCTGTCGTGTCAGCGCAGTTCCGCCCCGCGCCAGGATCGGCTGGAACGCTCGGTCCGGATGCACGAGGCGTCTGTCCGCACCTCGTGATTACGCCATCGGTCGCACCAGTCGGGACAGGCGGCTACAACATGATCGGGCCCTTCGGCGAAGTCGAAGAAGCCGTCGGCGATCCTCCCATGGAGGACGAGATGGGCGCCATTACCGGAGAGAACCCAGAATTCTGGGTTGACTTCGGTGTTCCGATCCTGTGTCCATGGGACTGCGCCATCGAGGCCGAGGGCGGGACCATCGCTGACGGCACGGTCCAGATCGACGTGCAGACATTTCGATCGACGCCAACCGTCATCACGAACACTACGCCGTTCCCGACATCAATGCTTCCGCTGGAATGGCTCCAGGCTGCGGCCAGGGACGAATACGCCCCGGTTCGGACGATGTACAGGCAATACGGGCCAACAAACCTATCTCCGATAGGGCAGCCAACGATCTCGTTTGTGAACGTGCCGGTCGGAGGTACGCCGATCCAGCTCCCGCGCGGCGTTCACAAGGTCCAGGTGTCGCAGTCGACGGACATCGTGTTCACGTCTTTTGGCACTTCTGTCACGGTCCGGCTTACCCCCGGAACACCAATGCCGCTCGGGTTCATGTCCCAAGGCACTTTTGCCGCTTCTGCTGCGAACATCACACTGGTCTCATTCTACGTCGCCATTGCGTGACAGACGGGCATCACATGGGAGCCAACTACAAAGTCATCGGTCTGGCGTTTGCAGGTATCGCGGCGGTGTCTATAGCCACGATCCTTCTCGTCGGAGGCGGCAAGAAGAACCCGGGCAAGGTCGGTTCTGCCGGTGGCATCTTTGCGATCTACAAGAAAGAGCCGGATGGCTTCGTTCTTGTCTCGGTCTACGGCACGGCCGAGGAAGCGATCGCACAAGGCGAGGAGCTTTACAGTGTCGAGCATGCTCCGACCATGGCGATCGCGTGGACTGGTGAAGACGCCGCGCCAAGCGTGCTCAACCTGGAGAGCGACGGTCCGTGGACCGAGATCGGTTCTTGGGGCGGCCCGAGCGAGGACTAGGAGAAGAACATGGACCCTGAAGCGAACTACGACGAGCAGAAGCAGCTCTACGGGAGCAAAGATCCACACGACCGCGCCAGGCTCCGCGAGCTGGTCGCCGCACTCCGTGGCTGGGTCGCCGCTGGCGGATTCAAGCCTCGGAGCTTCGTGGGACCGGCGTGGAGCCCGAGAAAAGAGGCTCAGGCAGCAAAGCCTTCTCCCGCCAAGGAGAAACTGCTCACGTTGGCAGCCAAGGCGCTTCGCGCCTCGTCCATTTACAGCGGAGCCGACATGGCCAACGCTCTACTTGCGGCGGCGAAAAGATCGGACGATGACGTGTATCGCACGGCCTACGACCAGTTCGACCGGCTGATGTCGCACGGTGGACACATTGCCGCTCGGAACGCACTCAGACGCGTCATTGACGCATACAGGTGAATCCAATGGGCGTCAACGCAACGATCGAGGCCCTGAACAAGACGAGCGGGCTCCGCCTGTTCGGATACACCATCCTCGGTACATGGGTCATTGGTGCCGTCGGCTCGGCCATCGCCGACATCATCCACGGCAACAAGGCTCTCATCGAGGTCGTCCCGCCACCGGAACCGAGTAGCAAGAGGCTGACGTGAACGCAGCGCATCTCATAGAGACGGCGAACGCGACCAGCGCGACGAAGCTCGCCCTTGGCTCGTTCGGAATCGTTGCGGTCGCGACGATCATTGGGCGGCTCGGCGGGCGCATGCTACATGGTCCCGTGCGAGAACTTCCGCCGGAGCGACGCGCGGAAGTGCTTCGGATGATCGCGGATGGGTCGGACTGTCGCGTACGCGGCGGAGCGGTGAGCTATGAGCGACGAATCGAACGGTAGGCCGGACCGCGCCAAGGTCATCCTCGGCGCCGCAGAGAAGGTTGGCGGACTCGTGGAAGAGTACCCGCTGGCAACCGCTGCCGTCATCGGACTCGCCTGCTTCTTCGCCGGTAGACGGTCGGCGCAGGCCGTTCCGAGCGGCGCCGTCAGCCGAGCCGGGACAAGACTTGCTCGTGCCAGCAAGGCTGCCAAAAAAGCAGCCGCGGACGCATGGAGCGAGGCGCCGGAAGAGAAAGACGCGGAGGAGCCAGCGTGAGCGACGAGCGCAGGCCGATGCTCACCGAGACGCAGCGAAACGTGGCCGCGCTCCTGTTCGCGGCGGTCGTCATTTACGCCGGGGCCAAGCTGCTCTCGGCGCCGGAAGCGAACGGTCGAGTCAGATGAGCGAGCAAGCGAAGACAGGCGGCGCCGACCTAGAGCAGGCCAAGGGCCTCGCCCGTCGAGCCTTGGAGTGGGCTCGCCTGGACAAGCCGGAGACGCAGCGAAATCTGCTCATCGGAGCAGCAGCACTGCTGTTGGCTAGCAACATCTACAAGTCCGGTCAGAATGCCGAGCTTCGTCGCAAGCGAATGGACGAGCCAGACGAGCCTGAGCCTATCGACATGGATGATCCGGGTGAAGGCGACGGAGACGACTGGCGTCCTCCGCCGCAACTGAGGCGCTAAGAGACGCGGTGTCGAAGACGATCCAGGTCACCGTTCCCGATTCAGTCGGGCTTTCGTCGGCCGCCGACATGGCGGATTTCGACGTTGATTCGCCGTTTTCGTTTCAGCTCCTAGGGGCCGTGGCCGCTGACCGGATCACGGTTTGGATGACGGCCAACGCTTCGGCAACAGCTCTCTCTTCTGCGAACGCCTTGCTCGTCACTAAGGTCGCCGGTCAAGCCGTTGTCGGTGTCACGGCGACGGCTGGCCTGTCGATCCTTGGCGCACCGAGGCCACGGTACCTGTACGTAGAACGTACCAAGGCGGGCTCCACGGGAGCGTCGCTGGCCATCACGGGACGTGAGACGCCGGGCACCAGCAGCAGTCCGTTCGTCGTTCCGGTGCCAACGCTCCAAGTCGGCGACACCGCCGTAAACGGGCCACTTGGCGGCCTGACCGCGGCTCAGTCCGTCGATCTTTATTCCGCGTTCACGCTGACGCAGACAACCGCTTCGGTAGCCATCACGCTTCCTGCCCCAACGGTCCCAACTGCGACGCGAGTCGTAACGGTCGAATATCTCGCTCCGAGCACTGCCGCCTGCTCATTCTACTCCGTAGAATTCGCTCCAGGAACGTCGACATCTGTCCAGATGATCTGGAACGGAACGTCGTGGACCAGGGTCCAGCCGTCTGCCACGTTTGGCGGCAACGCAACGTCTGCGGCTGCGTCCATCGGCACTACGACAGATTACGCCTTCAGGTTCCTGACGAACGCGCTGACACGCGTCACGATCACTGGCGGCAATACAGCGACAGGCGGATACGTCGGCATCGGCACACCGGCTCCGGTGGCAAGGCTCGACGTCGAGGAGCCAGTCGATGGCGTCGATGTCATTCCGGCCTGGATCGGCGGCGGGGCCAGCAGAAGCGTTACGCTCGTCATAGCGAACAGAAACGGTACATCTTTTGGGACCACGTTGAAGTTGATCGGTACTTCCGGCGATGGGTGGTCTCTCAACGGTGATCCATCATTCGCTGGACAGGTCGTCCTGAGCATTCGCGACGAAACGCATAGCGTCGACCGTCTCGTTCTGAACGGTCAGACCGGAGACGCTCAGATCGTTGCGACTGGCGGTGGCGCGTTCAAGATTGATCAGAATGGGAACTCATGGACGTGGGCCAGCGCGATGCCGACCAATTCCGTCGGGCAGACGCTCAAGGCCACTCCGGCTGGCGTCATCAGCGCTGGACCGTCGATCCAGAAAGGCACAGCCACGCTGCTAGCAACCGGGATCAGCGCCGCGATCGCCGCGAACGTGTCAGCCACGAGCGTGATCAAATGCGATCTGAGATCGCCGGCAGGTGCCGGAGCGGCGACCACCACAAACTACCAGGCGCTCATGGCCGACCGGGTGAACGGTTCGCCGGGCAGCTTCAAGATCACGGCCCTCGCGACGTCCAGCGGAGCCGCCGTCGCTAATGACACATCAACCGTCGAGTGGACGATCACCGACAACTGAGAGATGAACATATGAAACCAACCAAGATCATGGCCGCCATCGCGGTCTTTTTCGTCGCCACGCTCGCAGCCGCGCGCGTCTGCGCCGAACCGGCCCTGTCGCTGGTGATTCAACCGGGCGGGCAAGACACGCCGCTCATGGCGTTCGTGCATCCCAATGGTGCCGGGACCGGCGCGCTCGGGACGATGATCCCGGTGCCGGGGCAGACGCCGGAGTACATCTACCTCTCCCCGGACGGCCAGTTGCCGACCATCACGGTCTACCAGGCCCCGGTCCAGCTCGCGGTTCCGGCTCCGAGGCCCTGCGCCGTCGAGATGATGAACGGCGGCTTCGCCGTCTTTTTCGACGATCCGTGGGGCGTCCCGACGTGGCGCTTCGGTCTGGCGATCGGGCAGAACGCCGACGAGTCGCTGGAAATCTGGATGCACGGCATGTATCAGGACACGCCGCCGTACAGCGACGGGTACGTCATGGGCGCGGTCCCGGACTGGGGGCTGGGCGCGCGCGATCTTGACCTGGCGGACGGATCCCCGTACTATGGGCAGGATCCCGTCGTCGACGTGCTCCTCAACGGAGGCTGAGCGGCCGGCAGGAGAGGCAAGCCATGCGTTTCCAGCACACTGACGGATCGTGGATCGTCTGGGTCAAGCGAAGCGAATTCCCAGGCGCGACGGACTCGTGGCCGTCAGAATTCACGATCGGCTCGATTCGTTACAGATCACGCGAATATGATGGCATCGCCTACGCCAGTAAGGCGATGCTGCCGGACGAGATCGCTGAACCCGGCTATTTCCCATATGGCCTCGGCGAAAGGGCACGCTCCGCGTGGACGAAGCGTACTGGCGCCGACTTCGCTGAAGTCGCGAGACGGATACTCGTGTCGAGTGACACGCGAACGAAGCTCGTCGCAGCAAAGAAGAAGCACCGCCGCGAAGAGCAGCGCACCGGATCCGTCATCGTCAGGGCAACTGGCGAGCGAGAGCGTCGTTTCCACGACACGCGAGCCGCGCGCGACTGGGCCGAGTTCGCGCTCAATGGGCGCAGACGCGGGGCCCGCGCCGAGTTCTATCGGGCCACGCCCGTAGGATCCGATCGCCCGGCCGTGGGTATGCCGTACACAGAGCCGTTTATGGCCTTCGAGGTGAACGACTACGGCAGAGTCATCATGGCTGGCTTGCATCCAAGCAGGTTCGGAGGATCGAAGTGACACGCAAGAAGCATCAGACGCCGCCGCAAGGCGCGGACGGCAAGTTCCTCAAGACGGGGGCGCCGAAGCGGACCCGGATCAAGACCATGATCGCGACGGGCGGCGGCAACGTCACCATGGATCGCGTTCACGGTCTCGGGTACGAGGTCAACGCGACCCTGAACGGCAAGCGTTGCAAGCCGTACGTGACGAAGAAGAGAGCGGACGCCATGGGCGCCTTCGTGGAGTACGTCGCTGGGGAGTCGTGTCTGACGTGACAGGAGTCATCGATGCGTGAAACGTTCATGGTTTGCGACGGCTGCGGCGCTCGGGAAAGCGAGCAGGTGACGTTGCCGGATGACGTCGCCGATCTCGGTCAGCGCGCAACGTGCGACCCGAGCCTTCGGAGCGAATTCGATGCTGCTGTGGCGAACGTCATGGAACTGCGCGCTCGCTGGATCCGCGTCTCGCGGCGCAGCGATATGGCCCTGAGCCCCGATCTCGACTTCTGCTCGCCTGCCTGCGTCGCGAAGAACGTCGAGCGGTGCATGACCGACCGTCAGCTACGTCAGCCAATCGCGTCCGCGCTCTATGCGCCATGCTACGGCTGCATGGGCACACCGGTCCCTGAGACGCTCCCGACAGGCGGCAAGCCGTGAGCGTGGCTCGGCGCCTGCTCGCCAGGCTCATCTCCGATGAGCCGGATCGCGTCGAGGTCAAGGACCGCCTCGGCGCCGTCGAGCTGACCGTTGGGCTCATGTTTGCAGGTGCCGGGTATGCCGCGTGGCGCCTCTGGTCGTTCGCTGACAGGATTCACACGGACCGGCTCATCCTGGACCAGGAGCTGGCCAAGCTCCGCGCCAGACTCGACTACCTGGAGAGCGGTGTCGCGCAACAGAATCGTGCCGCGTCGCGCGAAGCGGTGGCCGCGGATCCTTCTACATGGATAGGATAAAACATGGGACAATATTCAATTCATGAGCGAGTACGAATCGCAGACGCGCCATCGAAGCCTGGTCACTCGGCCGAGTACCTTCGCGACTTCAAGAAGGTCGCTGGCAAGGTCGGCGTGATCTACGGTCACGGACGTGGCCACGAGTTCGTGCGCGTGGGGCAACAGAACATCTACCTGTCTCACGAGAACATCTCACCGCTACCACGCCCAGACTGGGCGAAGAAGCCGGAGCGTGAGAAGCCGCCGCGGCCGTCGTACAAGACGAACGACCCGCGCGGCTGGGGCGGTAACCCGAGCCGTGGAGCGGCCCTTGGGCGCTCGACGAGGCGCGGCCCAGAGGACTTCGATGGGAAGTTGACGCTGCGCCAGGTCCGGCTCGACTCCGGCGGGTACGATCAGAACGGAACCTACTTCGGCCACGGCAACCCGCTGTACTGGTACGCGAGCGACGACGGCGAGATCGACGGAGTGCTCCGTGCCCATGATCGAGACGACGCGAAGGCGCAGGTACTCAAGCTGTACCCGCGCGCCAAGTTTCTGGGCAGGTGACAGGGAGGATCCGATGGCGAAGAAGTCCGCGAAGAGACCGCGCAAGACGACGAGACCAGGGAAGTTCGAGTCATCCGGCGACATCGGCGAGAAGCTGCGCGATATCACGCTGAATGGCATGTGCGAAGACGAGTGCGGGAGCGTTACAGAAAACGGGCACTGGTACGGTCTTCTTACGAAGACCGGCATCCGCGGCGCGTCGAACGCGATCGTCGTTGAGAGCGATCAAGGCTTCTTCGACTACGAGACGTACCCGAGCGCCGCCGCAGCGAGAGCCAAGTTCAACAAGATCGCGCGGGAACTGGCTGAAGAGCAGGGCGAATTCGACTGAGCGTACGACGACGCGAAGGAGACCGACCGATGAAGCCACGCCGCGGTGAAGACAACTGCCCCGACTGTGGGTCCCCGATGCCGTGCGACTGTCTGCGCGCGTGGGACGAAGACCCTGGTCCACGTAAGAGGTTCGCCTGCCTCGATGTCACGGCCGCGAGCGCGTC
>JACCDG011042606.1_pt1 | contig 13281 bp, 16 predicted proteins | sample 7442471 | NCBI WGS metagenome assembly JACCDG01 (sample SAMN15323444, study PRJNA562643) | freshwater metagenome | isolation source: river surface water | place: USA:Blue River Watershed | collected 2017-08-17 | reverse complement strand
GACACTGGTTTGATATTCAGCACAAAGATAAGCCAGAGCCGATTATTTTTCTTTTTGACGAAGCCCCAGAATATCTTGGCGAGCAATTAAAAATTAAAATCACTAAAGACAGCTCTCCAGAAGAAATAGAACTCCACTCAATCAACGAAGAAAAAAGGAAACTTTGTTTTAATGTTGATAGGTGTTTTAGGATTTTAAGAGAAACAGGCACATATATTTTTATTCTTTCACAAACTGCCAATGCGAGCGATCTTGAGGGCATTAGCTTTGCCAATTTGAGGGGAAATGTTCTTTTAGGTAGAGGAATAATCAAACAAGTATTTTCTTTATATGGAATACCAGCCGAATTAACCGAGCAGAAATTAGGCGAAGGAATGTTTGTCTATGCAACTAATGGCGAGGCAGGAGTTTTAAAAACTCCATTTTTATCTCTTGAAGGGGATAAAAAATGAAAATTTTTGAGACAAGGGTTGATATGCTTACAATGGTTATTCAGCGAAAGCGAGAGCAAGCCATAAACCTAAAAGAAGGTGGTCAGCTTTTTGTTAAATGTGCTTTGGGTTATGAAATAGCAGAACTCTTAGGTGTAAAGAGAAAGAGCGAGCGAAAAGAAGGGGATTTTGGACTAGAAGGTGGCTTAATTTATTTTGCAAATGAGGAAGACAAACTCATACCCCAGTTCAAGGCTTCATTCTTTATTAAATTTCCTAACTACGAAGAAAAAATAAACGAAATTTTAGAGTTATTAAAAAGTAAGGGCTATACCTACCATTTTACCAGAATTGATTTTTTGTATTTGTTAGATGAGCCGATTTTCAAAGAGCTTGATAAAAGTGATTTTGGCAGAACCGACACTTTACCCAAGAAAAATAAAAATCAAATCTACTGGTTTTCAGCTTTTAGCTCTGTTTATGGGGTTGTTTCCTACGACAAGCAAAAGCAACTAAAGAAAATTAAAAAAGCACAGGCAGAGTATTACAGCCACTACAATTCAAAGTATGGCAGTAAGTCCATTTACCACTTTGAATTAAGATTTTTTGAGTTCTTAAAGAAAAATAGCAAAACCCAGATCATAACAAAGCGAATACCAAGCATTTGGGAAGATAAGATTGATTTTAATAAGGCCAAAGAGGAGGTCAAAAAAGAAATCTTATCTAGGGTCAAGTTTAAGCGAAAAATTCTCCATTTAATTAAAAATGAGGAGGATTACAAATGAGACTAACAGATATTGAAAAGTTAATTGCAACACCAGAAGCACCAAAGCAGGGGACTAGGGAAGTAAAACTTGAAACCAAAGAATTGGTAGAGCAGTTAAAAAAAGACAGCAATCTAGCAATGGAAAAAATAAAAGCCATTCCACAAGCAACCAAAGACGAGCTTAAACCTTTTTTTGCTCCAACATTTTTTAAAGAGGGGACAGCTTAATATGGAAAAAAAGATTGTTCTTCTTAAAGATTTAAACACTTCAAAATTTCCAGTGGTAGATATTCTAAAAAGCGATAGTGAAGAAAGGCTTGGTTGTGCAACGACCAGTTTAATTAACTTCAGCCAATTACTTGGGACTTTTGACCCAGACAAGTTTTCAAATATAGCAGAAATGGCTCTTTTCTATGAGCTTGAATTTGGGAAAGACTTAAATGGTGGAGTGAGTGCTAAAAAATGTTTTGAAGTCATAGACGAGTATTTAAGCCAACACCCAGAGCTTGAAAGATACATTTACAGGGCAGACACAGTAAAATATGAGACCATTTTATTTTTACTTATAAATAATTTTGTTGGTCTAGTTGCAAGCGACACAAAAACAGAGGGTCATTGTGATATTGTTTTTTATCAAGAAGGAAAAGTGTTTTACAATGCATTTGAAGTTAATGAGCAGGAACTAGCCGAGATTATTTTCTCTAGCCCCCATAATATGATGTGCTTTGCTAGGAACATAAAGAACCATAAGAGGTTGGCAATGAAGGCAAGTGAAATGGGGTCTTTGACTTTTAAACTCACAGAAGACCAGAAGCACTACTTAACAGAGAAAGAGCAGGATATGATCACTCAAAATATGGTTGAAGTCTTTTGTAAGTATCCAACTCAAAAAATCCAAGAGCTAATCAAAGAGAAAGAATACCTTTTAAAAAACCTTGGGCTACTGAACAGCGAAATACTCATTATTTATCCAGAGCCGAAAGAATAGATTTTAATTCATCAACAGTGAGGCATAAAGGTAAGCCACTGTCCGTTTGAATAACCACAGTTTTCCTGTGGCGAAAGTAAAAGAGTTTTTTAATTTTCAGGACACTAATTTTTCTTAAAGACATAAAATACTCCAAAGTTAAAAGAGAAGCCCCATTACTGGGGCTTCTTGTTTGCAAAAACAGCTTTAATGAAATTCTCACTAAGTGAAATTGCAGTTTGATTATTTAAGAACACAAGTAAGTTTCTGTTTCCTTTTTTGTTAGGCTTTGAAGCTTTCACTTTTTGAGCCTTTATAAAGGTAAGCAGAAATTCTTGAGAAATTTCTTTGTTCATTTTTTTCATTTTATATCTCCTTGCCAAATTTTTTTGGCTTTGTTGGTTTGTTTTTCACAAAGCCTTGGGAACAAACAACAAGCCATAAGCGAAGAACCCAAAAATAAAAACGAAACATAATTCTTGGAGTGGTCAAATTGAATGATCAGCTCAGCTGGCAGAGATTTGAATTAACGAACAAACAATATCCTTTTGGGTTTGTAGCGATACTTAAAAGGCAAGTGTAGATAGAAAAAAGCATTTAAAAATAAATTTCTAGATTTCAACTTTTTAACCAAAAAGGCGGTATTTCAAAAGCAATAGAGGAGAAACGAAAATGGAAATCTATGTAATAGGAAAATTAATTCAGCTTTTGGTTTGGTTAGTTTTCTTTGTTGTATTTGTGCGAAACACATGACCCTTCTTTTGATTACTTCGTCTTCTGTGCTGTTCTTGTTGAATTCTAGCAGTCTTTTTTAAGAATAGAGACATTTGGTGCTTATTATAGATAGAAATAAGCATATTAAGTGTCTCTTCTATTTTGGCTTTGTATATTGATTTTGGCACAGAGGCATACTTTAGATACTTTTTAAGCTCCAGTGTGTAGGTGAAGTTGAGAACTCTATTTATCCCATAGTCTTCAATATTTGAGGTAAAGGATTTAACGATATTAGATTTGCTGTTTTTGAAGAGGTCAGGATTTGATTTCAACAATTTGTCTTTTAAGTATTTTGAACAGGATAGTTGTATAGATAGGCGAGGGTTCTTTTTCTTGAGATTTGCTATAAATTGCTGAATGTGGGCAGTGTTGTATGAGTATCCTAGTTTTAAGTTTTCTTTTCCTTCGTATCCAAGTATTTCATTTCCCTTATCAAGATTGGTTTTTATATCAGTTCGCCAAGGGCTTCTTATTTTTTTCTTTTCATAGAAAAAGTAATTAAAAATAGTTTTAGAGGTTAGGTCTATCAAAAGAATAAAGCGAATTTTTGCTTTTGTTGTTTGGTGTTCTTTTTTTATTTCAAGAAACAACATTTCATTTAGGTCTAACTGCTTCCTTTCTTCAATGTATGAACTTTGGAGATCGTATTTTAGCTTTCTTAGAAATTTATAATATGTTTTTGAGCTAATTCTAAGCTCTTCAGTTATTTCTTCTATTGTTGGTAGTCCATAGCTTGTTATGTAGTCGGTTATTTGCGAGCCAAGATACTTTTCCTTTTCATTTTTATAATTACTTTTTTTCTTAAGGAACTCTTGAGAAATGGTATGTGATTTTCGTGGTGGTTTATAAATAGAAGTATGTTCGCTAAAAGATCTTCCGCAGTTTCTACAAAAAAAACGAGAGACTGTTAGATCGGCATAAGCACTAGAAACGGTATAAGTCCCATTTTTTTTAATTTTTTTGGTTGCTTCACAATAGGGGCAATTTTGAGACAAAATAACAACTCCATTATAACCTTAAAACAAGTTTTATCTATTTGATAATACTATATAAATCAGCACATTTCTAGAAATTTCTAAAAGTTATTTTTTTGGTATTCTATTAATAATTGGAGGTAGTTATGAATAGAGCTGAAAAAAGAAAACTAGCTAGAAAAAACAAGAAACAAAAGCACACAATACTTATTGTTGTAGCTCAAGATGAAAATGGTCTCACTGAGGTTAATTCAAACTCAGGCAGAACCATATTAATCAAAGACACAAGCCAATATGGAATTGATTTGGGCTTGTGCTTAGATCAAACACTTACTGAATTTGGGGATATTTCAGGAGTAAATGGCAAAGCAAAAGTTGTCCTTAGATTGGAAAATGGTCTCCCACAAATACAAGTTGATAGAGATTGTTATTTTGAAGGCTACTACAATGGGTTTAGTGGAAAACTATCAGCTCAAGCCTGTGGTCTTGCTTTAGGGATTACACTTTGTAGCCACTTCTCAGCCTATATTTCTAAGTTTGAACCTGAAATAGCTGAGAGACTTTCTAAACACTACCACAACCTAAGAGACCAAGCTTTTACAAATTTAAGCAAAGCCGATCAATGTGAGCTTTGGAAATTTTTAGACTAACAATTTAACAACAAAAGGAGAAATTTTATGATGGTAATTGGAGTAGGTCATGAGTGTCCATTTAAAGCTCAAGACCAAAATTGGACGATAATGGATCAGGGAGATATTTATTTTGGTATTGTTGGAGATAATTTTACTACTGAAGAAGCTAGGGCAATTCAGTTTGGTCAATGGTGGTTTTCCATAAGAAAAGAACAAAGCCACATTGTTCTTGTAGCAAAAATTAAAGAAGAAAAATCACAATTACCAGCAATGTTGGTGGAGTATGTTTTTTCGCTTAACAAAGTAGGTAAAGAACACTGGGAGAGCTTTTTGTCCTTAGAAGTTGGTCAAGCTTACCCAATTCATTTTATGCTGATAGAGAGAAAAACTAATTTTGTTAAAGCTTTTAGAATGTTTGGTCTCAGTAGAAGGGCAAATCAATTTATGCGGTCTGTGTTTTCCGATCAAGTTGAGCAAGTTCCAAATGAGTTTAATCCTTCGTTGCTACCTTCAATGAGAAAGTCGTTTGATTTAGGACTTATTAAAGAAAAGGCAGGGACAAAATGAAAAATAAAAAAATTAAAACTGAAGAACAAGCAAAGGATTTTATAATTAGTAGTTTAGTAAAACACCTTGAAAAATGTGGCGACAAACTTTGTCCTGATTATGTTGGAGAGCTGAGTTTTCTTGTTATGGGGACAATAGCTTATGAAAATTTTGGTGGAGAAATGTTTGAAGAATTGGTGAAAGAAATCAGGAGAGTTAATACTGAGTTGCTAGACGATAGTCCTGAAATTGGTAGTAAAAATAAATACCATTAATAAGTGTTAATGGAATGATTTGTGGCACAGGTTTTTGTGTGATTTCATTTAAAAATGGAACTCACCAAAACCCCACAAAAAGCACTAACCCTTAAAAAACATAAATCCATTTTTGAAGATTGGTTCAATAACCAGCTTTCACAAAATACCAAACAGACCTATTTCTCAGTTCTAAAGTCATTTGAAGCCTTTTTAAGATCACACGACATCGTTTTAGAAAGCATAAAACAAGTAAAACCAAAAATGATTATGGCTTACCGAGATTTTTTGGTAAATAAAGCTCTTTCAAATAAAAGTATCAATCTTCATCTTGCCACTCTTTCAAGTGTTTTTCAGGAATACTATTTTAAGCAGGAGCTTAAAGAAAACCCTGTCTCAAGAGTTAAAAGACCACCAACAGACACCAAAAAAATAAAGCACCACTTAACCGATAAAGAAATTGATAGGCTTATAAATTCATTTAGAGAAAATCAGTTTCATTTAAAATGTGCCTTTGTTCTAATGGCAACCACAGCCCAAAGAGCCAGCTCCATTTTAAATTTAAAAAAACAAGACATTCACTATTTAGAAAATAAAATGGTTTTGTCTTTAAAGGTGAAGCGAGGAAAACAAAAGCTTTTGCCAGTGCCAATGCTCGCAGAAATTCTTTTAAAAGAGCTAATAAAAGCCAAAAAAGACGATGAATACTTGTTTGTTGGCAGAAACCAAATCAATAAGCCACTCACTTTGCGGTCTTTTAACCAGACCCTCAAAGTAAAAGCCAGAAAAGTAAGAATTAAAAAAGAAATCTCAAGCCACACTTGTAGAAGAAGTCTTTTAAGTAAGCTGATTATGAAAGGACACAGCCTTGATAAAATTAAAGACAGTGTGAGCTTTCACAGTGATATAAATACCCTCTACCAGTATAGATCCAATCAAGAATACGATTTAAAAGAAAATCCTATTTTAGCAATGGAGTATCATAAGACCGAAGAACGAGACGACTGGGCAACCCCTAGGAGCTTGATTTCAAGGCTAGAGACAGAATTCGGGAAATTTGACCTTGATGTTTGTGCTAGCCATAAAAATAAAGTTTGCGAAAATTTTTTTGATAAAGCCACAAATGCCCTAGAGCAGGACTGGCATGGTTCTATGATCTGGGTTAATCCACCCTACTCACAGAAAAATGAGTTCATTGAAAAGGCTCACAGAGAAGCTCAGGCTGGTAAAAAAATTGTTATGCTTATGCCTGCCTTTACTGAAACAAATTGGTTTAGAGAATTAAAATCAAAAAGCCAGTGGCTATTGTTCCTGAATGGACGACTTGTCTTTAATGAACAAGAGCAGAAAGAAACAGCAAAATTTAGCTCAGTCCTTGCCTTTTTTAATATAGAAAGGGCTGATTTGGCAGACTTAGGATGGTCAGTTTACACTTTATCTGATTAAATTATTAAGTGAGTTTAAGAAACCATAGGATCTGCCGGTTAGATTATTGTTCTGTTGGCACACTCTGGTTTTTTCGTTCTCAATTATTAAGGTCATATACTCTTTGCAGTTTTCAAACGAAGCTGGCTTTCTAAATTGATTTGCCCAAAGCAACCTAGTTGCCTCGTTCTTGATTTGCTCAAATTGCTTTGAAGTAATATGTTTATTTTTAACTTTCCTCTTTTCATTTATAAACGAAAATATATAGCTGTTTTTTTTCTTCTGGTCTTTTTTAATTGAATAATGGTGTTCTTTTTTTTGTTTTTCAAAATGAACCTCTAATAAATTAGATTGAGCAAATGAACTTGCACAGAATAAAAAAGTTAAAAGTATCACTATATTTTTCATTTTACACCTTTTGCAGTTTTGCTATCTGTGTTTGAGTTTGTGCTTCCACTGCTTACAGACCCCACCTCTGGCAGATCTAAGATTGAAGTTTTAAGACCACAGCTTTTAAACTTTGGCGAGTCTTTTTCGCACCCCATTATTTTTCTTATGCTTGGATTTGCACCATAGACACCACCAACCCTGAGTGAATTTTCTGGGTGGCTACCTTTGCACGAAATTGAATGATTGTGGTTGCCATAATCGTCAAATATGCAGAAATCTTCCATTGAAGACATAAGGGCTTGTTTTCTTTTTTCTGCTGGTAATTTTTGGATTTGTCTAGCTAACACTTCGGAAGAGATATAATCAGCTATTGTTTCATCTTTTTGATGTTCTTCTAATTTTATAGATTTGTTGTCTTTATAGCAGTTCAACAGTTCTCTATACTCTGGTTCCAAATCATAGCCATTTATTTTGCTAACCATAGGACCGATTTTGTGTCCAGCTTCGTGAGCAACCACAGACAAGAATGCATATGGGTTTTTATCTAGGTTATAGACAAAAGCTGGCATCATATTGACTTGTTCTTCCATTTTCATTTTCCCGAATTGCACCTGTGGGGTATAAAATGCATTTACTTGGGTAAAAAACGAAAGTGATGGATCGGAAAAGATTTGAGCAGTCATATCGGTTAAGCTTGCTTTTTCTATATCAAGAACTTTTATGCCATCCTTTGTTGTATAGGCAGAGTCTGTTGGCTTCTCCATCCAAAAAAGTTTCAACGAGTCATACCCATCAAGAATGTCGCCTCTCTTTTTATTATCTTTAACAAAGCCCTTTGCAAGATCTTGAACATCTGCTCTGGCGGTGTTGTATAACGACATTGCTATTTTTTTTCTGTCCTCTGTGTAAAACGAGTCAATTACACCATCTACTGTTGTTTTTGATTTAGACACCTTTTCCATTAAGTCCTGAACGACCTTGCGACCAGCATTTTCAATTACTGATGAGTAATTTTGGCAAACACTATAAGATGAACTGCTTAATCCGCTAATTTTGTCCCTCAATTTTTCAACTTCTGTTTTTTCTGGTGCTGGTGTTGCTCCTGAAGTGCTAGTAGTTGATGAATAGCTATATTTTAGTTCTGGTAGCATATTCTCCCGAACAAAATCTTCTGCCTTCTTGTCGTAATCGGCTGTCCCCTCTGCCCTGTATAGGTCTATTGCCTGTCTTTTAATTTTTTGAAAGTTTGCACAGGCTTTTACTATTTCTTGATTTTCTTCTGGCTTATATGAGGAAGAGCTACTTGTTGATGATGATTTCAATTGATTACATTTATTGCCAATATTGTTGCTAATAAAATTTGGGATGTCTTTTGCAAAGTGTTTTACCGATAACTCACGATGTTTTGAGGAAAAAGACTCATACTTCTTTAATAAATCGTTTAAGGCAGAAGCTTCTGTAAGATTGTAGTAGGAGGTTCCTTGAAGTTCTTTTTGCTCTTTATCGCACTGTTCAACAGAAGAATATAGTTTTTTGGCATTGTCCCCACCATAAGTGATAGTGCCACCTTCCATTTTTAGACTCTTAAAAGCCTCTTCATCTGGATTATCTTTTAAATCAATGCCCGCACTTTTAAGTTTATTTTTAATTGCATCATCAAAATCTTTAAAACCCATTTCTTTTGCTGTTTTATCCCTAGCTTCTTTAATTGGCTTAGAAAGTTCTTTTGGCATTTCTTTAGAAATACCTGTGTATTTAGGCTTTCCATCTGCCCCCATACAAGAAGCCCCAAATAAATCATCGCAAGGGTCGGCTTCTCCAGATTTTGAAGACTCTGGAGACATTTTAAAATTACAGACTAAACAACTTTTTTGTTGGGCATATCCAGACAATGAAGTGGTTATACAAAAGAATAATGGCAAAATGAATTTTGATTTTATCATATATGTTATGGTCTCTTAATAGCCCTGCTAAATCAATGTTATAGACAAATATCAAGACCTTAAATCTTACTTTCAGTAAGTGTTATTATCAGTAAGACAAAAAGATACTTTATGAGTGAGTTCAAGAGTTGATAAATTACCTTATAGGCATAGAAAGTTTGTTGAGACCCAATTAAATCGGATCTCAAAAACTGTGCAGGAAAAAAGAGAGCAAACAGGAATAACACAAGAAGAGCTAGCCGAAAGACTGGAGGTGTCAGCAATGACCATTCAATTTATTGAACAGCGAAGAAGATTTCCAAGCTTGCCAGTGCTTTTTTGTATTTGTCGGGAATTAGAAATTCCCCTAATTGTCGGCGATTAACCAATCAACTCACTTTTGATTTATGAATTGGCTCAACTGTAAACCGAAGTCCAAGAGCTTGGAGAAGTTGAATTATAGTTTCAAATCTAGGTTTAGCTTCTTTGTCTTCAGCAAGGATTTTGTAGAGAGCATTTTGGCTTAATCCTGCCTCTTTAGCCAAATTTTCATAACCACGAACTTCGGCAACATCCCTAATGGCAGACAAAATGGCTTCAGGCATATCATAGTTTTCTTCAACAGAAGCCTTTAGGTATTCTTGTTGATGTTCAGGTTTCTTTTTAAGCCACTCAAGCAGACCTTCTTTGTGTGATTTTCCAGCTTTAATGTTAAGCATTGTTTCTCCTTTTGAAATCAGCCCAATAATTTTGAGCGAGTTCAATGTCTTTAGTTTGAGAGCCTTTATCTCCAGCACAGAGAAGCAAAACTATGCTTTCTCCATGCCTAGCGAAATAAACTCTGTATCCACTACCGAAGTTAAACCTAAATTCACTCACTCCAGAGCCAACAGGTTTCATATCTCCAAAGTTTCCAAATTCAACCCTACGAAGCCTTGCCCTTATTCTGGAGGCAGTCATTGGGTCTAAACTGTTAAGCCAGTCTTGAATTGGTGTGTGTCCATTTGGGTCTGTATAATCAATGATGGTTTGAGGCTTAACTTCCACCCTTGAATTCTATCCAAATGGATAAAATAAAGCAATAGAAAAATGTAGGCGGTGCAACATAGCGAAATGATTTGTCTATTGAAACTTAACAAAAATGAGGTTCTAATTTTTAAAAGTTAAGTTTGGAGAAAAGTATGGAAATGCCAATAGCTTTCAAAGTCAAAGAATTAAGCCAGATACTAGATGTATCCACCCCAGCAGTCAGCCAGAGGCTTAAAAACACGACAGACGAGCTTTTAAAGAGCGATAAAAACCGAACTGTTGGTATTCCTAGAGAGACAATTTCAAAGATTTTAACAGAAAATGGGCATAAGTATTTTTACCGAAAAAATATAATCCTAGCCCATACGATAGTCGGTGGATCGGCTAAGACTTCAGCCATTTGGTCTTTGTTTAATGGTTTTTTAAGAATTAGCTCAAAGCAAAATCCACTTATCATTTGCTCCAGCGACTCGCAGGCATCTATTGACGACATTGCTCTAGGTAAAATTCCAAGTGCCGATCAGCAACGAGTTTTGGTTGATTATTTCAATGAGCAAGCAACCCTAGACGATATCTTAATCCCTCTTGATAAAACCGAGAATACTTGGATTATTCCAAGCCATTTAAATAATGTGTTCCTTGATAAAGCCCTACAAAGTCCAAAAAAAATAAAAGGCGAAGCATTAAGGCTTATTCAGGACATTTACAAAAAATTCCCGAATACTAACCCTTCTATTTTCATTGATACAATGCCAGCCCTATCAGCCAGCACAGGGTCATTTATTCTAGCAATGGCTCAACTAATGAACGAATACAGCCCAGAGGAATATAACCCAGTGGTTTGTATTCCACTACGAAGCGACAGCACTTCATTAAAAGGTTGCCAGATTGCTTTTGACGAACTCAACACGATTATTGAGACCTTTGGAGTTGATAAAAAGCCAACAGTGAAGGTGTTTTTAGCGAACTATGATAAGAGGCTTTCTCTTTCTAGTGAAATTCTAAAGAGCTTATTTGGTGACCCTGTTTTGAAAGATTATGTTGCAGACACAATCATAAGAACCAGTGCCGAAATTCCAAAGACCAGCTATGCGAACAAGTCTGTATTTCACGACAAACTCACTTCTGTTGGAAGCGATTACAACGACCTACTCCTTGAAATTCTTGGGTATGAAAAACAGGGAGCTAATGGGTAATGAAGCTAGAGGACATTGTTAAGCAAAAAGGTCTAGAGATTAAGAAAGAGGAGAAGAAGGCAAAACCTTCAAGCTCCTCTTCTAATCTTGGTAGAAGATATTTTTGGGACGAAGAAAACATAGAAACAAAACCTACGAATAACCTACTAAAAACCACCGAAAAACCTACTCACCAAACCTACGAAAAAGATACGAATAACCTACGAATAATAGACGAGGAAACAAAACCTACGAAAGAGAAACCTACTAGCACACCTACGAATAACCTACGAACAAACCTACTAAAAACCACCGAAAAACCTAGGAATTTAACAGAGCTTGTAGGAATTCAAAGATTGACCTTCTTAACCTTGGTAAAAATGGCAAGAGAGTTGGGGTTTTTAGATAATTCTGGAAACAGGATTACACCACAAATAAATGGCAACGAATTTGCCAAGACCTTTGTAAATAGAAGCTATAAGCAGACAAAAGATACTCTCTACCATTTAAAGGCTAGGGGATTTATTCAGGTTTTTTCTATGAAAAATGGGCGAGGTGGAAATGTTCAGTATTTGATTGAAAAAGACCTTTATCAGTCCTGTTTAATAGACCTTAGTTTTGAAAAACCTACGAATAACCTACTAAAAACCACCGAAAAACCTACTCAAGAACCTACGAGCAAACCTACGAATGAAGCCCCTTATAATAGTAATTCTTATTTAATAAAGAATAATAACTATAACGAAACCTACGAACCCGATTTTGAAATCCCCGAAAATATATCAGCCCTAGGTATTTCCCAAAAATCTCTTCATGCGATTGTAAGGGATAATTTTTTAAGCAGGGAAGAGGTGGATAGTTCTTTAAAACATTACAGCTTTGATCTTGCAAAAAACCAAGTAAAGCTCAAGTCAGCACAGTTTTTTATGGGTGTTCTACGAAACAAAACCCCTTACATAAGCTCTCATTTTGCTCAAGACGAGGCTAAAGCAGTTCAAGCAGAGATTGCCCGAATAAAACAAATCCAGAGCGACAGGGTAGAGCTTGCTGAGTTAAAACTACGAGAAGAGTTTGAAGAGTATAAATTGAAAAATCCAAATTTCTTGGACGAAGTGAAGGCTGGAAACAGCTTTTTAGCAAAATCCAATTCTAAAATTTTGGACGAAATAGCTTTTGGAAAATTCAAAGAGAAAATTAACACAGATAGTCAAAACGAAAATCCATAAAACTCTCTAAAATCCTTTTTAAGAGGTTTTGGTTTTTATCCACCCTTACCCATAGACCCACCACTTAAAAGCGAGCAGTGAGGCAACTGGGCGATAATAACAGGGCTTCAAAGTTCCTATCTTCACTAATCCCAATGGCTTTCAAAAATAGAACCCTAAAGGGGGTATTGTAATACCCCCTTTAGGGTTGAAGTTTAAACAATCAATAACTCATTAAAACAGACCCCCATAAAACCGCCTGAAAACTTTTTTTCCAAACTACTTAAAAATTTCTCCATTTAGTTTCCAGCGACAGGGATTGGCTCTGGAGCAATTAACTAAAAACAGCTCTTAAAAGAGCAAGGAGAAAGAATTATGAAGCAATTCATAGAGGCAAAAGCAACAAAAGTAGAGGAAAAGAAAGACCCAGAAACAGGAACAATCACTTACAGAGTGGAGCTAGAGGTAGTAGATAAGCTCACAGTGAATAGTTTGGTAAAACCAGAGCTAAATAAAAGTCAGCTCTTTGAAGTAAGCCACTACGATTTTACAGACGAGAAGGGGAAAAGAATTAAGGGCTTCAAAATCCTTGGGACAGCAAAATAACTTTTTTATGAAAAGTCTTATTTTGCAAGTTGAACAACTTGGATTTCAAGAGGCTCTGGCAGGAGGGGTAGTTCTTACCCTTCCTGTTTTTATTTATGTTGGAAAAAAGCTCTACGACATAATTTATTTAAAAAAACCAGCTTTGCTTGCCACAGATTTAGCTTTTGAAGAATACGAATGGGTAG
>JACCDG010498456.1_pt1 | contig 13282 bp, 14 predicted proteins | sample 7442471 | NCBI WGS metagenome assembly JACCDG01 (sample SAMN15323444, study PRJNA562643) | freshwater metagenome | isolation source: river surface water | place: USA:Blue River Watershed | collected 2017-08-17 | reverse complement strand
CATTTGGGAATTCTTCCTCTTCTTTGTCTTTATCTAAAATATCTTGAATTTGTTTTTCAGTAATCTCTCTTTGTTCTTGAATATTTTTTAATTCTGCTGATGCCATTTCATGTAAACTTTCATCACTGTCAAGCATTTCTCTAACTTCACCTTCTTCTCTATTTAAACGTTCTAAAACACTAGCAAGATAACTAGTATTGTGGTTCTTTTTCAGTTCTTCAAGATTTATTTCCATATGTAAATTATTATAACAAAAAACCGTACTAATATTTAGGGGGTTTGGTTGCGTCGGCAACCAAACTTCAGAAAATTTTTAGCAAAAAATTTTTGTACCCTAAATTATAGTACAGTTTCCTATTTATTTCTTAGCTTTTGCTTTAACAGCAGTTGAGGCAGTAACGCGTTTCTTGAAACGATCAACACGTCCAGCAGTATCTAGAACTTTATCATTTCCAGTATAAAAAGGGTGACAATTGCTACATATTTCAACACTTATTTCAGGCATAGTAGAACCAACTTCAAAAACAGCTCCGCAGGCGCAAGTAGCTTTTGCTTTGATATCGTATTTTGGGTGTATATCTTTTTTCATAGTTTTAATTTATCACAAAAGTCATATTTATGCAAATCTATATACCCTGCAATGGATCTATCTGATTTATCTGTATATTTTTAGCAAAATTCATAACACTTTTACCATAAGAACAACTTGTACCACCAGAACCATAATATTTACAAGCGGCTTTAATTTGAGAAGAATAACTATTACCAGAAGCTCCTAGATCAGTAAGGTATATTGCTGAAGCCATAAATGCATCACGAGGATTCCAAGGATTTGGAATAGATACACCTAAATTACTAGCAATTCTTTTCTCTATAAGCTTCCAAGTAGAAGCTATAAATTGTGCAGGACCCATAGCACCCCCATAACCTTTAACACCTGCAATTGGACAAGATACTACTGTCTTCAAAGGATCAAACCCGAGCTTAGATGTTATTTCAATAAATGGTACTATATCACGTGTAGGCTTCATAAGGTTAGTCCATGTTTTTCCAGTACTAATATTTACTCCATAACCTGCTTGTGGACCATCAATATTTGTAAGATAGCACTTACCAACATTAGAACCTAAATTACTTTCTTGAGTAAGTATTGCGAGCAAAAATGCTGGGTCTATACCTGTTTTTGATTTTGCTTCATTTGCATATTGTAATGCTGTACCGAAATCAATTTTTTGAGAAATACCAGCAAGTGAAAACAATGCTCCACGTATTTTATTTGCACGAGCTTTCTTTTCATCTGCAAGTTTTTGATAATCACTTTCTTTTTTCTTACTAATAGCTAAAAGTTCTTTTTTGTTTGATTCTGTTTGTACTACTTTCTTTTGTGCATTTTCTAATTCTGATTTAGTATCGAGTTCTGCGTTTTGTTTTTTCTCAAGATCTTTTTTCTCTGCTTCTGTTTGAGTTTTTATCCCATTTATTTGTTCAACTGAAGATTTGATAGATTGTTTTATTGAAGCATAAGTATAAAAATCGCTATAAAAATCTGACACACTACTATTTGAAAAAATAAGGTGTACCATATTTTCGTTATCTATTTCATTTGTATTTCGAAGTAATTGAGCTAAAGACTGGTGTTCTTTTTTTATTTTTTCAGATAATGTTTCTATTTTACTAACTTTATTATTTATTGAAATTTTAAGTTGTGCTATAGCAAGACTTCGAGCTTTGATTTTTGTTTTTAAAGCATTTATTTGTGTTGTTAAATAATCAATATCACCTTTTAAGGTACCTGTTCTTTTTTGTTGTTCTTTTTGTTGATTTAATAAGTCTGCTAGTTGGGCTTCTGTTTGTGCGAGTTCGTTATAACAAAAATCTTTATCTGCTTGAGTAATAATATTTCCTGATACAGAACAATCAACAACAGCCGACACACTTTGTGTGCCGATTAAAAAAAATAATACAAAAAAAAGTATGGAAAATTTCTTTACCATACTTTTTATTATAGCATATTTAAATAAATTTTTATTATTCAGCAGCTGGAGCTTCTTCTTCTTTCTTTCCTTTCTTTTCTACTTCAATAGCAGAGAGATCAATAGGTGCTGATTCTTCTACTTCTTCTTTTTGTAAAGCAATACTTGCAACAACTTCTTCTGGAGAAGTTACCATTGTAACACCTTTTGGAAGAACGATATCTGATACAAGAATTTGATCATCAACAGTTTCCAATTTTGAAATATCTACAACCAAGTTGTGTGGTAAGTCTTTTGGAAGAGCTTCAATTTCAACTTCGTGAAGAACTTTCACTAATGTTCCAAGACCACCTTTTACAGCATTTGAAACACCTTCGAATTCAATAGGAACATTGACCTTGATAGCTTTGTTGATATCTATAACTAAGAAATCAGCATGTATTGGTTCGTCAGTAATAGGGTTTACTTGTATATCATGAATAAGAGTATTCAAATCTCCTTCTGGAGTTGAAACAGTTACAGTAGAAGATTCTCCAGCATCACGCCAGATTTTTTTAAAATCAATAATTGATACAGAAATAGGAGTGGATTCTTTACCCATACCATAAAAAACAGCTGGCATTTCACCTGCTTTTCTAAGCATTTCTAAGTTTGCACCGATATCTCTCTTTTTAGCTTTTATTGTAAACATAAGTACCATTATATATAAAAATATATAAATTGCAACCCTTTATGGATTTTAGACTCTGTGATAAGGTTTTGGATGCTCTAACGCAATATGACTGACCAAATATTCCTTAGTACCACCGACTTTTTTGCCAGGATTTAAGATATTTTTTGGATCAAAAATATTTTTAACTTGTTTAAAAATATTATATATTTTTTCTCCATACATTTGCTCTAAATAAGGAGTGCGGATGATTCCGTCATTATGTTCAGCTGTAATAGAACCACCGTAACTTAAAACTAGAGAATAAACTTTCTCACTTAATTCTAAAATTATTTTTGATATGTCTGTACGTGAAAAATCCATAAGCGGTATAATATGGAAATTTCCATCCCCTGCATGACCTGCTATTGTATAAGTGATATCGTAAGTATCTAAAATTTTATTTAATTCTGGAATAAATTTTGGTAAAAATTCTGGACGAACAATTATGTCATCGATAAATGGTGCTGTGCGTTTACCTGAAACATGCTTACGAAGAAGGTTGAAACTTTCTCTACGAATGTCCCAATACTTATTTGCTTCAGATTCTGATTTAGTAATATGAGTTTTTATATTAAAATTAGAAATTTTGTTTTTTAATTCTCTGCATTGTTTTTCAACATCAGCTTCATCAATACCTGCGAACTCTACAAGTAATATAAGTTTTGGGAACCCTCCTGTGATCATCATCCCAAGTTCTGGTAAGAAAGACCACATGAATTTTATCATTCCAAAGATTCCTTTATTTTTCAAAAAATCTGGGAAGAATTTTACAGCTAGTTTCATTGTTTTATCATCGTAAGTTTCCAATGTTTCAGGATTTAATTTCACAATCTCTGCTACTAAATCTCCTAAAATACTTAAATCTTTCATAAAGACAGCTACAAGTTTAGAATATTTTTGTACTGGCACAAGTTTGAAAGTTATTTCTGTAGCTATACCCAATGTTCCTTGAGAACCGACAAATAATTTATTTAAATCAAAAACAGGAGGTAGTATAGGAATAAGATTTGGAATTTTATTTGCTGGGCGAACTACATTCCAAAGATAATATCCTGCAGAGTTTTTATTAACTTTCGGTTTTGCTTTTTGTATTATTTCTTCATTATCTTTTATTAATTCAAATATTTTTTTGGTATATTCATCTTTTTGTGGTATATCACTCAATAAAGTTTTTGTAATATTTCTTTCTACTCCATCAGCAAATACAACTTTTGAACCAAGTACATAGTCTTCTGTTTTTCCATATTTCAATGTTTTTTCTCCTGCAGAATTGTTGCCAAACATTCCACCCATAGCATTCAAACCTTTTGATGCTGTATAACATGGAAGAATGAGACCTTTTTCTAATGTTATTTTTTCAAAATCTCTATAAAACATTCCAGGTTGTACAGTTATAAAATTCTCATCAAAAGAAATAACTTTATTCATGTATTTAGTGAAATCTAAAACAATAGACTCACCTATCGCTCCACCCGACATACATGTACCTGCACAACGTGCAGTGATAGAAAGCTCAGGATGTTTTTCTTTATTTTCATTTACCCATTTCACTAAATTTTGTACATCTTCACTGTCTTTAGGGAAAATCACAAACTTCGGTCGTATTTCGAAAATACTAGCATCATGCGAATACTTTGAAAGTATTTCATCACTATCTTCTACTTCCCCTTTTATTATTTTTTGTATTTCTTCTTTCAAGTTTTAATTTATTCCGTTAAATAATTTTAATCTTGCTTCTACGACAGATTCAATAGCATCTACGGCAGGTTGAAGGATTTTCGCAGGAGTTATTTCTGTAGGATTTGAAGCGATCGTTTTTTCAACGGCTTCTTTGAAAGCGAGACGGATTTCACTATTGATATGCACGATTGAAATACCAGCTTTTATAGCATTAGTAAAATCTTCATCACGAAGACCTGAACCACCATGGAGAACAAGCGGAATTCCTGTGATATTTTTTATTTCAGCAACGAGCTCAGTGTTGATATGTGGCTTACCAGTTTTTATAAGTCCATGAATACTACCGACAGACGGAGCGAATAAATCTATCCCTGTCATTTCTACGAATTTCTTTGCGTCTTCTGGTGTAGTGAGCACTCCAGCACCTTCTGGGACTGAGTCACGGAGAACAGAACCAGAACCTATAAATCCAAGTTCAGCTTCTACAAGAATATCTCTTCCAGTATATTTTGAAACTTCACGAGCATATTCTACGCATTGTTTCGTAAGTGCTACGTTTTCTTCAAATGGTAGTTTTGCTGCATCTATGATAACCATATCGAAGCCAACATCGATACATTTCTTTACTGATTCAAAACTGCCATGATGATCGGCGTTTAAAAATATTGGGTAATTATCACGAGTACGGATTTCACTGACTAAAGCGTAAACTTCTTCAAGTCCTGCAAATTTCTCTTCCCCTTCTGAAACTCCAATAATAACTGGTAAATTTAATTTCCTAGCTGCGTTATAAATACCATGTAAAGCTTCTAAGTTTGAAATATTAAAATGCCCGATCGCTACCTGTTTCTCCTCTGCTTCTTGTATGTATTCGCGTAATGATTTCATTACTCTATTTTAGCAAATCTATCAATAATTGCTTAGCGACTTGGGGATTCGCAGAACCTTTTGTTTCTTTCATCATTTGACCAACGAGAGACATAAGAGCAGCTTCTTTACCAGCTTTGTAATCAGCGACAACTTTTTCATTCGCATCTATTATCTTTTGAGCTATTTCTGTAAGTGCACCTGTATCATTTTTCTGTAATAGGTCTTTTTCTGTAGCAATTTTAAGTGGGCTTTCATTATTTACAACAATCATAGCTAAAATATCTTTACCAGCACGAGAAGAAATCTTATTTTCAAAAATAAGTGTCGCAAGCTCAGCAAAATTAAATGGAGATGGTAATTTTGCTTCAGAATTATTTTTCTTTAATCCAATAAAATCAGAAGTAATATAGTTTGAAGCGATTTTTATAATATCTTTATTTTCTGAAAGTTCTTTTGCAACATTTTCAAAAAACTTTCCAAGTTCTATATCATTAATATACACCTCAATATCTTCATCTTTAATTCCGTAATCATTTTTATATCTTGCGCGCTTTTGTGCTGGAGTTTCAGGAAGATTTTTCTTCATCTCTTCAAAATTAGGTCCACCGAATGCTTCATGAAGTTTCATTTTTGGTAAATCAGGATCTGGGAAATAACGGTAATCTTGGCTTGATTCCTTTTTTCTCTGAGAGATAGTCTTTTGCTTTGTTTCATCCCAACCACGAGTCTCTTTCACTATTTCACTTTCCTTTCCTTCTTCAAAAAGTTCTATCATTCTTTCGACTTCATATTTAATAGCTTTCTCTACGCTCTTGAAAGAGTTCAAATTTTTCACTTCCACATATGCATTCCATTTTTTATCTTTATCAGGAGAAATAGAAACATTGGCTTCTACACGCATTTCGCCTTTTTCCATATTCGCTTCTGAAACACCAAGATACCAAAGGAGTAGCTGGTACTCTTTCGCGAAAACACTCGCTGCTTTGGCTGCATCTTCAGGATTTTCAAATGTATGCGCTTCGGTGACGAGCTCCATGAGTGGTACACCAGCACGATTGTAATCCACGAGAGAATAGTCACCCTTGTCACCTGCCTGCGCAGACAGGTGCTTTGACGTCGCTGTGTCTTCTTCGAGATGGATACGAGTAATATCGAGGCCTGCCAATTTACCACCAGAGACTATCGGATATTTGTATTGTGAGATCTGATAGCCTTTTGGTATATCTGGATAAAAATAATTCTTTCTGTCGAATTCTGAGAAATCAGCAATATTTGCATCTATAGCAAGTCCGACCTTAATAACATTCTCAATTGCCTTTTTATTTGCAACAGGCAAAGTTCCTGGATGTGCCATACATACAGGACAAATGTTTACGTTAGGTTTTTCTTCATCAGGATTATTTTTACAAGAGCAAAACATCTTAGTCGCTGTCTTTAACTCAGCATGTATTTCAAGTCCGATGGTTGTGTAATATTTTTTCATAAAAGTCTGTAAATTATAGCAAGAAAAACTTACATATTACAGAGTTGACAAATCTTAATTTTAAAAGTATTATACTTACAAACATATACATTAAAATAATATGAGAAATAAAATAAAAAGACACCTAGGTATCATTTTACTATTTATTATGGGTTCCGTTTTAATTTTTACACCTGGAACTCATTTTTATGGTTTCCTAGCTTTAGTTTGGGCACTATGCTTAATAAGAATTGGAGTTGGAGAAGAAAATAAAATGAAACCATTTGAAGAAACAGATACCTACAAAGAATTAAAGAAGTAACACCAAAGTCTGCTAAAAAGCAGGCTTTTTTATTTCTTCAAAATTTTCACAAGTGCGTCCCGGAATTCTTTTACAGATTCATCATTGAAGAGTGATAAGACAAAAACTTTCTTACCTAATTTTTCAAACTCTTTTAGAGTTTTAGCCACTTGCTTTTCATCTTCTAAGACATCGGTCTTTGTGAGAATAATTATTTCTTCTTTTGAAGAAAGTCCATCTTCAAGACCACTTTTCTTATCGTAGTTTTCCAATTCTTTACGGATTTCTTTATATGTTTTCATCATATTTTCGTTTTCAAAAGAAACGAGATGTGCAATCATTTTAGTACGTTTTATATGTTTCAAAAATTTTACTCCGAGACCTTTGCCTTCAGAAGCTCCTTCGATAATACCTGGAATATCAGCAATAATGTAACCATAAAATTCTCCAAGGTTTGGGTCGAGTGTGGTGAAAGCATAATCCCCTACTTTTGCATCAGCATTTGTAATTGCGTTAAGTAAACTTGATTTACCAGCATTTGGTAAACCAACCAAACCGATATCTGCAAAAAGTTCAAGTTCAATAGTAAATTCTCCTTCTTCACATTCTTGTCCAGGGCGCCAATCTTTCGGTGTTGTATTTGTAGAACTTTTAAAATGTTCATTACCATAACCACCACGGCCACCATGAAGCAACATTTCTTTTTGTCCTTCTTCTAAAAGAGTCCATTTTTGACCAGTCAGAACATTTGTAACAACAGAACCAATAGGTAGATCTAAAACAAAATCTTCACCATTTTTTCCATGTAAACTTTTACTTCCTCCATCTTCTCCTTTTTCAGCTTCAAAATGTTTTTTTGCTTTGTATTTTGCGAGGATATGTACGTCACGAACTGCTTGTATGAAAAAATCTCCACCACGCCCGCCGTCGCCTCCTGCAGGGCCACCTTTTGCTATAAATTTCTCCTGACGCCAGCGTACGACGCCATTTCCTCCTTGGCCTGATTTCGCATGTATTCTGATTTCATCAATGAATGCCATATAAGTGTAGTATACGCTAAAATTTAGTTATTCTCTAATGCTAATTGTGCAAGCTTGATAGCACCTTCTTTTGATTTCACTGTTAATAAAAAACCACTTCTATGACAAAACAAAGAATCAGGAACACCCGTAATTTCAGCTAATTTTAAATTATCATCAAAACACTCTCTCCATCTACTTGGAAATAATTTTCTACTTTCTAGCGTGTTAGGTGATTTAGATATTGCTTCTACTTTCCATGTGTCACTATGATTGCTTGGATATATAAAATAAATTGGTTCTAAAAAATTTGAAAGTGTTTCTTGATATAAATATCTAGGAAATGAAATTGAGGATATTATTATTTTTTTATCAGCTGCTGAAGAATAAAAACCTTCTATTAATTCAACTCCAAGTATATCAGCTTTAGTAACTTCAATTTCTCTTTTCAAAACTCTCACAACATCTAAAACAACACTACGAAAAATATCATCAATTTTTGATTCATCTTCTTGCCATGTTGGAGAAAAAATTAAAAAGTTTTGCTCACCATTATATTGCATAATATCTTCAAATTTTGGCTCAAAAGCATCAATACCATTATCTACAGCATCAATAGGGGCAACTAATTTAGAATCTATTTTTTTCCATGTTTTTATATTATTTGAACATAATTCCATACCTAAATGCTTCCAAACTAAACCGAAAGATGCGTACTCAATACCATTATCTCTTTTTCCAGCACCGCCAACCTGATGATGATCAAATCTATTTTTTTCTGGGTCATATACACCGCCAACATCAAATACATAATCTCCTGTTTCAATAACATCTTTATTTCTAGTTCGAACAATTTCAAAACTTTCTCCTTTGTTTTCTAAAAAAATAGAAATAGTTGCACAAGCAAAAAGATCATCTGCATGGAAAGTGCCATTATGTGTAACTAATATTTTCTTTTCTTTATTTTCCATAATTAAAAAATGGCATCTACTATTTCTTTGACCAAAGCTCCGTCAGCTTTACCTTTCAAATCTTTCATAAGTCCTGCCATAAACATACCCTTTTTTGTTTTATCAATTTCACCTGCTTCAGATATTTTTGTTTTAACGAAAGCTTCTATTTCTTCACGAGACATAAGTTGTGGTAAATATGTTTCCAAAATAGCAAGTTGAGCTCCCTCTTCTGCAACAAGATCTTCCCTTCCACCTTTTTTGAATTGTTCAATAGAATCCTTTCTTTGTTTTGCAAGACGAGTAATAACTGCAATGACTTCTTCATCAGAAAGTATATCTTGTGGTTTTTTGCCCTTTGATACTAATTCATTAGTAAAAGCTGAAGACATAGCTCGTAATGTTTCCAAACGAACAGCGTCTTTTGCCATCATGGCGTCTTTGATACTTGTTTTTATTTGGTCTTGCAACATATTTGCAATAATAACATATTTTGATAAATAAAAAAGGATTGCTGTAAGTTTATACAACAATCCTTCCATTAAAATTTATTAGCGAACACAATTTTCCAAACCCAACAATGAGCAATAAAGCTTGCCATGGTGTGTCTATATTATGACAACCTAAGGGATTTTCTCCAATTCCACTGTTAGATGTATAAAATGAACAGCTATTTACGCCTGGAACTTCAAGATAAAAACCACCTTCATCATTTATCTTGCACCGATATTCATATCTCGGCTTATAGACTTCCCATTCCGGGTGCTGTATATAACCCTCTATAGCAAGCATGCATTCATACATCGCGTCTTCTATACATTTTGAATCAGGTTCAGAATTTTTAATAGCTTCTATGAACTCATCAGAGATGTTTCCACCTAAACCAATCGTCCTACCATCATCTGGAACCTCGATTTCAAAATAAATGTGCTGAAAACCAAAATCTTTATATGGTCCGGTCTCATCTTGAGTCATAACAATATTCAGATATTTAACAAGCAAATAGAAAGAAGTTAAAACAGTGCGCAGACTTATATTTCTCTCAATTTCTTTTTTTGTACCATGGCAAAAAGGACAGGTGTATCCGCCACGCATACCAGTACCATCACAGATGGTACAGATTTCATTGAGTATTTTTACTCCTAACCCTACAGGAAAACTTAATTCAATAAGACCGTCTTTTACTCCTCGGTTTTTAGAAATATTCCCAAAACCAAAGTTTTTCAGGATGTCTTGTTCGACATCTCCCGCAATCAATCTTTCTTGTGCGTAACGAAGATAAAGATTTTGCGGATGAAGTTTTTTATTTAGATAATCAGCTAGTTTCTCATTTATAGTGAAAACTAAGGAATATGTTTTTTCATCATATCCCAAGCCATAGACAAAATTTGCCCTTGGTTTTGAAAATAGTTTCTGTAGATACATTTTATTTTATTTTTAAGTTTATTTAATTTATACATTTTTATATAAAAATGTCAATCAATATAATTTGCTGAAAATTGTGCTAAAATACTGAGATATGAATAACAATATAATTTTCTTTGATACAGAAACAACTGGAAACACTGACAAAGATTTCATCTGTCAGATTGCTTACAAAACTGAAGATGAGACTTTCAATGAATTATACAAACCTAATGTAAAAATTCCTCCCGAAGCTTCTGCTGTGCATCATATCAGCAATAAAATGGTTGCCGATAAAAAACCTTTTAAGGAAAGTGAGAATTATGGAAAACTAAAAGAAATTTTTGAAAATAAAAATTCTGTTGCTGTAGCACACAATGCAGTTTTTGATATGACTATGCTCGCAAAAGAAGACATAGTACCTACGAAATTCATATGCACTCTCCGTGTCGCACGACATTTAGACCCTGAAGGCAAAATCGAAAGATATAATTTGCAATATTTGAGATATTTACTAGAGATAGAAATAGAGGCTCAAGCACACGATGCTTTAGGTGATGTGCTCGTACTAGAAAAACTTTTTGAAAGATTACAAAATAAAATAATAGAAGAAGAGAACTGTACGAAAGAGGAAGCAATTTTGAAAATGATTGAAATATCTTCTCACCCAAGTATCTTTAGAAAAATAAACTTCGGTAAATATGCAGGGCAAAACATAGAAGATATAGCGAAAAATGATCGTGGATATTTGGAATGGCTATATGGACAAAAAAAAGCTAGTGAAAATATGGAGGAAGATTGGATTTATACATTAGAACATTTTTTAGGAAAATAATATGCAAAATAATATAATTTGGATACTTATAGGAATATTTGGTGGAGGATTTATAGCTTATTTGATATTTGGTAGAAAAAATCAAAATTCAGATAAAAATGATGTTGGTTTGCAACTAGTATTAACTCAAATAAATGAACTTTCACGCACAGTAGATGCAAAAATTGGAGATAGCCATAAACAAATGAACGAATCTTTGAAATTCCACTCTACACAATCAAATGAAATAATTCGTGATGTTACAGAAAAACTCACTCGCCTAGATGAGACAAACAAACAAGTTATATCTTTTGCAGACCAACTCCAAAGTCTTGAAAACATTTTAAAAAATCCAAAACAAAGAGGAATACTCGGTGAATACTTTTTGGAAAATGTTTTGAAAAATGTCCTCCCAATAGGAAGCTATCAAATGCAATACCCCTTTTCAGATGGGACTATTGTCGATGCTGTAGTATTTGTCAAAGACAAGATCATTCCAATAGACTCAAAATTCTCTCTTGAAAATTACAATAAAATGGTAGAAGAAAGAGACATAGTAGAAAAGAAAAAATTAGAAACTATTTTTATAAATGATTTGAAAAATAGAATTGTGGAAACTTCAAAATATGTCCAACCAGCTCAAGGTACTACTGATTTTGCTTTTATGTTTATCCCGCACGAAGCTATTTATTATGATTTATTAATAAACAAAATCGGTGCAGTAGAAGAAAGTGCAGAAAACCTCATTCAACGTGCAGCAGGAAAATACAAAGTTATTATAACTTCCCCTACTTCATTTCTCGCATATTTACAAACAGTACTTCAAGGTCTCAAAGCTTTACAAATAGAAGAATCAGCAAAAGAAATAATCAAAAAAGTAGAAGACTTGGGAAAGCATTTAAAATCTTACGAAGACTATCATATGAAGCTTGGTAATTCCCTTTCAACTGTTATAAATCACTACAATTCATCAAACAAAGAACTTAAAAAGATAGACAAAGATGTGATGCGTATTTCTGGATCTTCTCCAGAACTTTCTACTATAGAAATAGATAAACCAAAAATAAATACTGAAGAATAAAATAAATAATTGACAAATACTGTCTAATTCTATATAATACTTTTGAAATATTCTTTAAAGTACTAACTAAATAAAACAAATTTTTATGGAAAAACATGTGCTCACATTAGCAGACGGTTTGTTGCTTGTAACTCCTTGTACAGCAAAATTTTGGAACAACAGATTAAAAGAAATTGAAAAAGAACTACCAAGTATATTGAAAGATCCAGATACGGGGTCAAAAGAAGATTCAATAGAACTTGAAAAAATTCACCATTCCACAAAAGAAAATCTTGTATTAGAAAAAACTCAAATCAAACAAAACTTATTAAGATTAAGAGTTTATGAACCTGGAGACAAAACTGATTCAATTAGTATTGGCAATAGTGTTGTATTAAGTATTAACAGTGGTAAAAAAATAGAAAGATTCATTGAAAGTATTTGCGTAGGACCTTGTGTAAAAGTAATTTCCTTGAGTTCTCCTATTGGAGAAGCAATTTTCGGCAAGAAAGTTGGAGACAAAGGAACTTATATTGCTAATAGTTTAATTTACTCTTATGAAATATTTGAAGTTAAACCATTTAGTGAAGCAAAGAAAATTTTCAAAGAAGCTCCTGTTGTTGCCAAAGAACAAGATTCAATGATTTGTTTTTAGTTAAAACAAAAAAACGCGTTGTCCAATATAGGGCGACGCGTTTATTTTTTTATATAAAAATGCTATATTTTGAAAGTCATACAAAATGGCTCTATCGTCTAACGGTTAGGACGGGTCCTTCTCAAGGATCAAATCAGGGTTCGATTCCCTGTAGAGTCACATTCTGAAACTGCCTCGGCAGAAAGCGCAAAATCTGAGCGCGCCAAAGGCGCGCTGTATGGAGAGAGCAGGAATTCTGCATTGCGGGCGCGGGCGAATTCGGTGGGCGGGCAAAATGAGACAGAGACGGACTTGTCCCGCAATTGCGAGTTCGTTCCAATTTTTTTGAAATAGTCACGAATTTCAAAAAAATTATCCGTGGTTTGCAATTGCGTGGCTTTTT
>JACCDG010874677.1_pt1 | contig 13283 bp, 12 predicted proteins | sample 7442471 | NCBI WGS metagenome assembly JACCDG01 (sample SAMN15323444, study PRJNA562643) | freshwater metagenome | isolation source: river surface water | place: USA:Blue River Watershed | collected 2017-08-17 | reverse complement strand
TGGTGGCGCAGATCCGCGACGAGGCGCACCGCTTTGCCATCACCGGCATGCGGGCGCAGCGCGCCAAGGTGCGGGTGGGCGGCAGCAAGATCGAGGAAATCCCCGGCATCGGGCCGCGCAAGCGGGCACGGCTGCTGCAGCGCTTTGGCGGTGTGCGGGGCGTCGAGGGGGCCAGCGTGGAAGACCTGGCTTCGGTCGAAGGTATCTCGCAGGAACTGGCCGAAGCGATTTACCAGGCGCTGCACTGAAGGCGTCAGGAATACGGCACCTGCATGGTGCACAATCGGCGCATGTTTTTCACGATTCCCACGATCATGACCTGGACGCGCATTGTCGCGATCCCGCTGATTGTGGGGGTCTACTATTTCCCCGGGCTCACGCCTCAGGCCCAGAACGACATCGCGACGGTCATGTTTGTGCTGTTTGCCGTCACCGACTGGCTCGATGGTTTTCTGGCCCGCAAGCTCAACCAGACCTCCGCCTTCGGGGCTTTTCTGGACCCGGTGGCCGACAAATTCCTCGTCTGCGCCTCGCTGCTGATCCTGGTTCACATGAACCGGGTGCATGTGCTGGTGGCGTTGATCATCATCGGTCGTGAAATCGCCATCTCCAGCCTGCGCGAGTGGATGGCCCAGATCGGGGCCAGCAAGAGCGTGGCGGTGCACATGGTGGGCAAGCTCAAGACCACGGTGCAGATGGTGGCGATTCCCTTCCTGCTGTTTGACGGCATGCTCTTTGGCCTGATCGACACCCGCATCTGGGGTGCCGTGCTGATCTGGGCCGCGGCCGTGCTGACCGTGTGGTCGATGGTCTATTACATGCAGAAGGCTTTGCCCGAGATCCGTGCCCGCGTGAAATGAGTGACACCTCAACCACGGCATGGGTCAAGGCCATGCCCGCCGTGTTCGTGCTGATCTGGAGTACCGGCTTCATCGTGGCGCGTTACGGCATGCCCTTTGCGCCGCCGTTCACCTTCCTGCTCTGGCGCTACTTTTTTTCCATCGTGTGCTTTCTGCCCTGGATCGTGCTGGCCCGGGTGGCCTGGCCCAAGGACCGGCGTCAGATGCTGCACCTGGCCGTCACGGGCATGCTCATGCATGCGGGTTACCTCGGCGGCGTGTGGGCTGCCGTCAAGGCGGGCATGGGTTCGGGGCTGTCGTCACTGATCGTCGGCATCCAGCCAGTGCTCACCGCCATCTGGCTGTCCACTTTGTCGCGCAGCGGCGGGGCCGCGGTGTCGCGCCGCCAGTGGCTGGGCTTGCTGTTGGGCTTTGCCGGGCTGGTGATGGTCGTCTCGCGCAAGTTTGCGCAGGGCACACCGCTGGACCACGTGACGTTTGAGAACATGGCCTGGGCCGTGATGGCCTTGCTGGCCATCACCAGCGGCACGCTCTACCAGAAGCGTTTTGTGCAGCTCTGCGATGTGCGCACGGCCAACACCGTGCAGCTGCTGGCCGCGGCGGTGGTGACGCTTCCGCTTGCTGCACTCGAACCCGAGCACATGCAGTGGAACGGCCAGCTCATGGGCGCCATGGCCTGGTCAGTGCTGGGGCTGACCTTGGGTGGTTCTTCGCTGCTGTACCTGCTGATCCAGCGCGGGGCTGCGGCCACGGTTGCCAGCCTGATGTACCTGGTGCCGCCGACCACCGCACTGATTGCCTGGCTGCTGTTTGATGAGCAGATCACGGCCATGACCTTGCTGGGAACAGCCATCACGGCCGCAGGCGTGAGCCTGGTGGTCCGGCCTGCGTCGCCCAGGTGAACCTCGGCTGACCCGCTTGCGGGCATACTGCAGGCCTTCGTTTTGAATGGCCTGTTTTTCTGGAGAGACCCATGACACGACACCGCATCGCCGTGATTGCTGGCGACGGCATTGGCAAGGAAGTGATGCCCGAGGGCCTGCGCGTGCTCGAAGCCGCGGCCAGCAAGTTCGGCATTGACCTGCAGTTTGACCACTTCGATTTTTCGAGCTGGGACTATTACGAGAAGCATGGCCAGATGCTGCCCGACAACTGGAAGGACCAGATCGGTGGGCACGACGCCATTTACTTTGGCGCGGTGGGCTGGCCCGACAAGATCGCCGACCACGTCTCGCTGTGGGGGTCGCTGCTGTTGTTTCGCCGCGAGTTTGACCAGTACATCAACCTGCGCCCGGCACGCCTGATGCCCGGAATCATCGCGCCGGTGGTGCGCCGCGACGGCAGCCCACGCCAGCCCGGCGAGATCGACATGTACATCGTGCGCGAAAACACCGAGGGCGAATACTCCGCCGTGGGTGGCCGCATGTTCCCTGGCACCGAACGCGAGATCGTGATGCAGGAAACCATCATGAGCCGAGTGGGTGTGGACCGCGTGCTCAAATTTGCGTTCGAGCTGGCGCAGTCGCGCCCCAAGAAACACCTGACCAGCGCCACCAAGTCCAACGGCATCGCCATCACCATGCCGTACTGGGACGAGCGCGTGGCCGAGATGGCCAAGGCCTACCCGGGCGTGAACGTGGACAAGTTCCACATCGACATCCTCACGGCGCATTTTGTACAGCGCCCGGACTTTTTTGATGTGGTGGTGGCCAGCAACCTGTTCGGCGACATCCTCTCCGACCTGGGGCCGGCCTGCACGGGCACCATTGGCATTGCACCAAGCGCCAACCTCAACCCCGATCGCAAGTTCCCCTCGCTCTTCGAGCCGGTGCATGGCTCGGCACCCGACATCGCTGGCAAAGGCATTGCCAACCCGATCGGTCAGATCTGGTGCGGCGCCATGATGCTGGAGTTCCTGGGGTACAAAAATGCCCACGACGCCATCCTGGGGGCCATCGAGAAGATGCTGCAGCCAGGCAGTGGCGCCCCGCGCACGCCCGACCTGGGCGGGACAGGCTCAACTTCTGATGTGGGCAAAGCGATTGCTGCGCTGATCTGACGCACGGTGGCTGGCCGTCAGGCAAACCGGAGTTTTGAAGGCTAGAATCGATGCCGCATTGCACAAGCCCTTGTGCCCAATGCTTCGCCTTCTCAGGCGATGCGCCCCGGCAGAAAGGGCAAAAACTGGAGACTTTACCCAAGTGACCGCAGGCGGAGTCTGCGGTTGTTTCATCACCCAATGCCCAGTTGCGGCACTCTTTCAGAGGTTTCTCGTGAACAAGACAGAACTGATCGAACACATCGCCAAACAGGCTGACCTGTCCAAAGCCGCCGCCGGCCGTGCCCTGGAGGCCACGCTGGGCGCCGTGCGCGTCACCCTTAAGAAGGGCGGCACCGTTTCACTGGTGGGTTTTGGCACCTTTGCCGTGGGTAAACGCGCGGCGCGCACCGGCCGCAATCCCCGCACCGGCGCTGCGATTAAAATCAAGTCCGCCAAGATTCCGAAGTTCCGTCCGGGCAAAGCCCTCAAGGATGCACTGAACTGATGTCGTGTTTCAGGTGGGGTGCTTAGCTCAGTTGGTAGAGCGGCGCCCTTACAAGGCGTAGGTCGGGGGTTCGAGCCCCTCAGCACCCACCACCACCTCACGCAAGGCGAACAGGGTTGTTCGCCTTTTTTGTTTTTCATCGAGAGACTGTCATGTTCGATACCGTCCGCAACAACTCCAAGATCATGATGGGGCTGTTGTTCCTGCTGGTCATCCCGTCCTTCGTGATGTTCGGCCTTGAGGGCTACAGCCGATTCACCGACAAGGCCGCCGCCGTGGCACGTGTGGATGGCAACAAGATCACCCAGCAGGAATGGGACGACGCGCACAAGCGCGAAGTCGACCGCATCCGTGCCCAGATGCCCAATGTGGACCCCAAGCTGCTGGATTCGCCCGAGTCACGCCGGGCCACGCTCGAGCAGATGGTCAACGAGCGCCTCCTGACCGTGGCTGCACAAAAGCAGCTGCTCATCACCAGCGATGCCCGTTTGGCACGTGATCTGCAGCAAAACCCGGTGATCGCCGGCCTGCGCGGGCCGGACGGCAAGCTCGACATGGAGCGCTACCGTCAGCTGGCCGCCAGCCAGGGCTTGACCCCTGAAGGCTTTGAGGCCCGAGTTCGGCAGGATTTGTCCAGCCGTCAGGTGCTGGCGCCTCTGCAGGCGTCTGCGCTGGCACTGGCCAAGTCCACCGATGCCGCTGTACAGGCCTGGCTGCAGCGCCGAGAGGTGCAGGTCCAGAAGTTCGCGGCCAAGGACTTTGCCGCCAAGGTCCAGGTCAGCGACGCTGATCTGGAGGCGCACTACAAGGCCAATGCGGAGCGCTTTCGCTCGGTCGAGGCCGCCGATGTCGAATACCTGGTGCTGGACATCAACAGCCTGATGCCCACCATCACCTTGCCCGAGCAGGACCTCAGGACCTACTACGAGCAGAATCTGCAGCGTCTGGCTGGCCAGGAGCAGCGCCGCGCCAGCCACATCCTGATCACCGCAGCCAAGGACGCCCCCGGCGCCGAGCGCGACAAGGCCCGGGCCCGCGCGCAGGAGCTGCTGGCTCAGCTGCGCAAGACGCCCAAGGCCTTTGCCGATCTGGCCCGCAAAAATTCGCAAGACCCGGGTTCCGCCAGCAAAGGCGGCGATCTGGACTTCTTTGCCCGTGGCGCCATGGTCAAGCCGTTTGAAGACGCTGTCTTTGGCATGAAGGAAGGCGAGATCAGCGAGGTGGTCGAGTCAGAATTCGGCTTCCACATCATCCAGCTGACCGGCATCAAATCGCCCAAGGCGCCCAGCTTCGAGGCCATGCGCCCGCAGCTTGAAGCCGATCTGCGCAAGCAGCAGGCCCAGCGCAAGTTTGCCGAGTTGGCCGAGACCTTCAGCAACAGTGTGTACGAACAAGCCGACGCTCTTGCGCCCGTTGCCGACAAGCTCAAGCTCAGCCTGAAGCAGGCCAAGGGCGTGACGCGCATGCCCGCCGGCGGCGTGCCTGCCGAGCTGGCCAATCCCAAAGTGCTGCAGGCCCTGTTTTCGGACGATGCCGTGGGCAAGCGCCGCAACACCGAAGCCATCGAAGTGGCGACCAACACCCTGGTCTCTGCGCGCATCGCCAAGCATTACCCCTCGGTCGTGCGTCCGTTTGCCGAGGTGCGTGACAGCGTGCGCCAGCAGTTCGTGCAGTCCCGTGCCCTGGAGCTGGCCCGCGTCGAAGGACAGGCCCGCCTGGCCGCCTGGAAGGCCCAGCCCGATACCGCCTCGCTGGGGCAGCCCGTGGTGATTTCCCGCGACCAACTGCAGGCGCAAGACCAGACGCTGGTCGATGCCGCTCTGCGTGCCGACCCGGCCAAGCTGCCCGCCCTGCTGGGGGTGGAGCTGGGGGCCGAAGGTTACGCCGTCGTGCGCGTCAACAAGATCGTGCCGCGCGAAGCCCAGCCTGCCGAGCAGGCCCGACAGACCCGCCAGCAGTTCGCCCAGCTGCGCAGTCAGGCCGAGGTGCAGGCCTACCTGGCGGCACTCAAGAAAGAGTTCAAGGCCGAGATCCTGGTGGCAGCGCCGAAAAGCGGAGAAGCCAACGAAAAGCCCTGAGCTTCGGGCTATAATTCCATCTCTGCGGTGGCTATAGCTCAGTTGGTAGAGTCCCAGATTGTGATTCTGGTTGTCGTGGGTTCGAGTCCCATTAGCCACCCCAAAAATACAAAAGCCCTTCCGGTTCCGGAAGGGCTTTTTTCTTGACGGCGAAAAAGTGCTTGTTCGACGCTCAGTTGACCATCACCAGCTTGCCCATCACGGCCCGTGAGCCCATGCGGGCGTAGGCCGCCTTGAGCTCGCTCATGGGCATGGTGCAGTCGATCACCGGCTTGATCTTGCCCTGGGCATACCACTGCGCCAGTTCGCCCATCATGGCGGCATTGGCCTGCGGTTCGCGGCGCGCGAAGTTGCCCCAGAACACGCCCACCAGAGAAGCTCCCTTGAGCAGCGGCAGGTTCAGCGGCAGCGCCGGGATCGGACCGCCCGCAAAGCCAATCACCAGGTAACGCCCGCGCCAGGCGATCGAGCGGAAGGCCGGTTCGGCCAGATCACCACCCACCGGGTCGTAAATCACGTCCGGCCCCTTGCCATCGGTCAGTGCCTTGATGGCGTCCCGCAGGTTTTCGCTGCTGTAGTTGATGGTGGCGTCCGCACCTTGCGCCTTGCACAGGGCGCATTTTTCGTCGGTGGAGGCGGCGGCGATCACCTTGGCGCCTGTGGCCTTGGCGATCTGGATGGCGGCCGTGCCCACACCGCCTGCAGCGCCCAGGATCAGCACCGTCTCGCCCGCCTTGAGCTGGCCCCGGTCGATCAGCGCGTGGTGGCTGGTGGCGTAGGTCATGATGAAGGCCGCCGCATCCACGGCCGGGAAGCCTTCGGGCAGCGGCATGCACAGCTTGGCGGGGGCCAGCGTGTGGGTGCCAAAGCCGCCGGTGCCCGACAGACAGGCCACCGACTGACCGACCTGCAGGCCCTTGACGCCTTCGCCCACAGCGCGCACCACGCCCGCGTATTCCGATCCCGGCACAAAGGGCAGGGGCGGCTTCATCTGGTATTTGTTCTGCACGATGAGCAGGTCCGGGAAATTCAGGCTGGCAGCCTGGATTTCGAGCAGGACTTCGCCTGCGCCGGGTTGTGGGGTGGGCAGCTCTTTCCAGGTCAGGGCGTCAACGCCCACCGGGTTCTCGCATAGCCAGGCGTGCATGGGGTCTCCTCTTGCTTGTGTGACGCCCGATCTTAGGCAGTGCAAATCGTTACCGATTGTCCCGGGAGCGACGGAATGAGCGCAGCAGGCATCGGGGCGCACAGACCTACAATTACGCTTTACTGGTGAACCCCATGCGAATACTTCTTTCCAACGACGATGGTTACAGGGCCGAAGGCCTGCAGGCGCTGCGTGCGGCGCTTGCAGCGATCGCTGACGTCGAGGTGGTGGCGCCGGAGCACAACAACAGCGCAAAATCGAACGCGCTCACGCTCAATGCCCCCTTGTATGTGCACGAGGCCGGAGCAGGTGTGCGTTACGTCAATGGCACGCCTGCCGACTGCGTCCACATCGCGCTCACCGGTCTGCTGGGTTATCGACCAGACTTGGTGATCTCCGGCATCAACAACGGCGCCAACATGGGCGACGACACGCTGTATTCGGGCACGGTGGGCGCTGCCATGGAGGGCTACCTGTTCGGTATCCCCTCCATTGCCTTTTCGCTGGTAGACAAGGGCTGGAGCCACATCGAGGATGCGGCGCGCAAGGCCCGCGACCTGGTTCAGCACCTGCAGCAACAGTCGCTGCTGGGCACGCGGCCCTGGCTGCTCAACGTCAACATCCCCAACTTGCCGTATGCGCAGATGGGCGGCATCAAGCTTTGCCGTCTGGGCCGCCGGCACGCGGCCGAGCCGGTCATCACCCAGCTCAGCCCGCGTGGCGAGACCATGTACTGGATCGGCAATGCCGGCCCGGCCATGGACGATGCCGAAGGCACCGACTTCCATGCCACCGGCCACGGCCATGTGGCCGTGACGCCCCTCAAGGTCGATCTCACTGAGCACGAACACCTGGGCTACTGGGCGCAGAGCCTGGGGCCGCTCAAGCCGCAGGGGGCTGCGGCATGAGTCAGCGGCCAGGTTTTCCTGTCAAGCTCAACACCTCGGGGGCACCGTCCCGCCAAGGCCGTGCAGCTGCGGTTGCAGCCAAGGTGGTGCAGCCGCCCGGCCGAGTGGCCGCCCCTGTCGGGGTCGGGCTCGATTCGGGTGCCGTGCGTGCCCGCATGGTGAGTAAACTGGCCGAGCAGGGCGTGCGCGATGCGTCAGTACTCGAGGCCATGGGCCGCGTCGAGCGACATCGCTTTGTCGAAAGTGCGCTGGTCAACCAGGCCTACGAAGACACCAGCCTGCCTATCGGGCTGGGGCAGACGATTTCCAAGCCCAATGTGGTGGCCCGCATGATTGAGCTGCTGCGCGAGGGCGTGACGGGCAAGCTTGGCCGGGTGCTGGAGATCGGCACCGGCTGCGGCTACCAGGCCGCCGTGCTCAGCCATGTGGCCACCGAGGTCTACAGCATCGAGCGCCTCAAGGGTCTGCACGAGAAAGCCCGCGAGAACCTGCGCCCCATGCGCTTGCACAACGTGCACCTGATTTTTGGTGACGGCATGCTGGGCTACCCCAAAGGCGCGCCGTATGCCGGCATCATTTCTGCGGCAGGGGGCGACAACGTGCCCGAAGCCTGGCTGCAGCAGCTGGCCGAGGGCGGGCGCCTGGTCGCGCCCACCGTCACGCCTTCCGGCCACCAGGCCTTGGTGGTCATGCGCAAGACAAGCCGTGGCCTCGAGCGCCAGGTGCTCGAGGCTGTCCATTTTGTGCCTCTAAAATCAGGCGTTGCCTGAGGGCTCACACACATGAAAACCAGATTCGCTCGACTCTCCGAATGGGCTTTGTCGGCCGTGCTGTTGTCGGTGCTTGCCGCTTGTGGCTCTTCGCCGCGCCAGCCTGCACCGGTGGAAGACCGTGGTGCGGCCTCCCGCTCCAGCGTGCCCGCACAGACTGATGCCAGCGTCTTGCCCGGGGCTGAAAACGCTGGCAAGCCCGGCTACTACACCGTGCAAAAGGGCGATACTCTCACACGCATTGGACTCGACCACGGACAATCCTGGCGCGATCTGGCCCGTTGGAACAATTTGACCAGGCCCGACGTGATCGAAGTCGGACAGGTGCTGCGAGTGGTCCCGCCCGGGTCAGCCGTGGAGGCCAGTGGCGTGGTGGTCAGGCCTGTCCCTTCAGCGGCCTCCCCAGCCAGTGCTGCGGCCAGCGCCGCCAAACCGAGCGCATCCGCCGCGTCTGCGCCCAACCCCGTATCGTCCGCTCCCGCTTCTTCGCCTTTAGCCGAAGACTTCAGCATCGCATGGCCTGCCAACGGGCAGGTCATCGCCGGTTTTGACGAAGCCAAAAACAAGGGCATCGACATCGCGGGCAAGGCCGGCGACCCGGTGCTGGCCGCTGCCGATGGCCAGGTGGTGTATGCCGGTGCCGGCTTGCGCGGCTACGGCAACCTCATCATCGTCAAGCACAACAACACCTACCTCACGGCCTACGCCCACAACCAGAAGCTGCTGGTCAAGGAAGACCAGAAGGTGCGCAAGGGCGACAAGATCGCCGAGATGGGCAGCAGCGACGCGGACCGCGTGAAACTGCATTTCGAGGTTCGCCGTCAGGGCAAGCCGGTCGATCCGTCACGCTTCCTTGCCGCCCGCTGAAAGTCCAGCCATGGCATGGCCTGTCCTGGTCTTCGACATAGAGACCATCCCCGACATGGCCGGCTGGCGCCGTCTCCATGGCGGCGACCCCGAGGCCAGCGACGCGCAGCTGCATGCGCAATGGAAGGATGAGCGCGCCGCCCACGGGCAAAGCGACTTCATGCCCCTCTACCTGCAGCGCGTGCTGTGCATCAGCTGCGTGTTTCGCAATGCCGAAGGTCTGCGCGTGCATTCCTTTGTGGACCGCGATGGGCAGAGCGAAGCCAAGGTGGTGCAGACCTTCTTCAATGCCATCGAAAAACACAGCCCGCAGCTGGTGAGCTGGAATGGCAGTGGCTTCGATTTGCCGGTGCTGCACTACCGTGGTCTGCTGCACGGCGTGGTGGCCGACAAATACTGGGATCTGGGTGACGACGACCGCGAGTTCAAGTGGAACAACTACATCTCGCGTTACCACATGCGACACCTGGACCTGATGGACCTGCTGGCCAAATACACCCCCAAGAACAACGCGCCCATGGATGCGCTGGCCAAACTGTGCGGCTTTCCGGGCAAGCTGGGCATGGACGGCTCGCAGGTCTGGGCGCAATACCTGGATGGCCAGCTTGAAGACATCCGCCGCTATTGCGAAACCGATGTGATGAACACCTACCTGCTGTACTGCCGCTTTCAGAAAATGCGCGGCGGCTTGACCGAAGCCGAATACGAGCAGGAAATCGCCTTCGTGCAGCAGAACTTGCAGGCCCTGGTGCCGCAGGAAGCGCACTGGCAGGAATACCTGCAGGCCTGGAACTGAAGCTGAGTAGAAACAACGGAGGCCCCGAAAGGGGCCTTCAGCGTTGTGGAGCGGGTGATGGGAATCGAACCCACGTTATTTGCTTGGGAAGCAAGAGTCCTGCCATTGAACGACACCCGCGATGGCCGCGATTGTAGACGCAATGTAAAGACGTTCTGGACGCCCTCCGAAATGGGTTGTCACTTTTAGAATCGTCGCACCATGCGCGCCCACTTGAAAAATTCGAACAGCTTGCCCTTGCAGCCCTGGTTTCTGTTCTTGCTGGCTGCGTATGCGGTGCTTGAGCTTTCGTTCAACCATCGCTTGCTCGATCTCACAGCAAGCCTGTTGTCGAGCTCGGATGCGGATCGTCTGCGTGCCATGGAGCTGTGGGCTCGGGTGGTTTCGGGTTTGGGTCTCGCATTGCTGCTGATACGTGCACTCGACCGCTTCATCCCGTCAAGGGCATGGCTGGTGCTGTCTTGCTGTGCCGTGGGTTTGGTGCTCATGTGGCATCTGCAAAAAGCTCTGGTCGATGCCATCGTGGCCAGTGCAGACGAACAGGACCTGCAAATGAGTGTGCAGGCGCAGCTCAGCACTGCCGAGGCCCTGAAGGGGCGCATCGAGCTGCGCGGGCAGACGGTGCTTGCAGGGCCCGCAGCGCCAGAGCTCCGGCCTGCGATGAGCGCGTTGTGGGCCTCCAGCGTTCTGGGCCTGTCGCCTGATGATCTGGACGTGACTTCAGGGGCCGCACAGCTGGCAGGCCGCTGGCTGACGTCTGCACCCACGCATCAGCAAATGCGCGATGCCTACCGCAAGGCAGTCATGACTCCCGTGGCGTTGGGGGCATCCTTGCTCTTTGGCTTGCTCAACCTGTGCCAGCTGTTTGCCGGTGTGAGCCTTCTTTTCATGGCGTGGCTGGGCGCATGGCAGCTGCGCCAGCGCCTGGAGCGGTGGGTGCTGCCGTGCTGGGTCATGCTTTGCCTGTCCATGAGCTGGTGGCCGGGCAACGCCTGGGTCGACTCTCCGGGCTACAGCCAGGTGGCTCGGCCGGCGCTGTGGCAAGCCAAGCCGTTTCTGGCCCCCTTTGTCGAATGGAGTCTGCGCGCCGAACCGGCCTGGTCGGACCCGGTGGCCTGGGTGCACCGGGAGCTGCTGGGCGACTTCGACTTCAGAGACAGCTGGCAGGCCGATCCGAAGCCATGAAAAAAGCGCCCTCGGGCGCTTTTTTCATGGGGCTGGCCCACATCACTTGAGGATGTCGCCCAGGCAGAGGTACTTGATTTCCACGTAGTCGTCGATGCCATGGTGCGAGCCCTCGCGGCCCAGACCCGACTGCTTGACGCCGCCAAAGGGCACATGCTCGGTGGCCAGGATGCCCACATTGATGCCCACCATGCCGTATTCGAGCGCCTCGCTCACGCGGAAGATGCGGCCCACGTCGCGGCTGTAGAAGTAGCTGGCCAGACCGAAGATGGTGTTGTTGGCCGCGTCGATCGCTTCCTGCTCGGTCTTGAACTTGAAGATCGGCGCAAACGGGCCAAAGGTCTCCTCGGTGGCGCAGACCATGTCGGCCGTGGCGTCGGCCACCACAGTGGGCTCAAAGAACTGGCCTTGCAGGCGCTTGCCGCCAGTCAGCACACGGGCGCCTTTGGCGATCGCGTCCTGCACATGGCGCTCGACCTTTTCCACCGCCGAGGGCTCGATCAGCGGGCCCTGGTTCACGCCGTCTTCAAAGCCGTTGCCCACCTTGGCGGTCTTGACCTTGGCCGCGAACTTCTGGGCGAACTGCTCGTACACACCTTCCTGTACATAGATGCGGTTGGAGCACACGCAGGTCTGGCCAGCGTTGCGGTACTTGCTAGCGAAGGCGCCTTCGACCGCGCTGTCGATGTCGGCATCGTCGAACACGATGAAGGGCGCGTTGCCGCCGAGTTCGAGCGACATTTTCTTGACCGTGGGCGCCGACTGCGCCATGAGGATGCGGCCGACTTCGGTGGAGCCGGTGAAGCTGATGTGGCGCACCACATCGCTGGCGCACAGGGCCTTGCCGATGGCGATGCTGTTGCCTGCATCGGCGGTGACGATGTTGATCACGCCCGCCGGGATGCCCGCCCGCAGGGCCAGCTCGGCCGCGGCCAGGGCCGTGAGCGGGGTCTGCTCGGCGGGCTTGATGATGACCGGGCAACCGGCGGCAATCGCCGGGGCCACCTTGCGGGTGATCATGGCCAGCGGGAAGTTCCAGGGCGTGATGGCGGCGCACACACCGATCGACTGGCGGATCACCATCAGACGGCGGTTGTTGTCGAACTGGGGCAGGGTCTCGCCGTTGATGCGTTTGGCTTCTTCGGCAAACCACTCCACAAAGCTGGCGCCATAGGCCACTTCGCCGCGCGATTCGGCCATGGGCTTGCCGTTTTCGGCGGTCATCAGCCGGGCCAGGTCTTCGGTGTGGGCGATCAGCAGGTCAAACCACTTGCGCATGATGATGCTGCGCTCCTTCGCCGTCTTGCTGCGCCAGGCGGGCCAGGCGGCATTGGCCGCGGCAATCGCCTGCTCGGCTTCGGCGGCGCCCAGGTTGGCCACATCGGCCAGCTTCAGGCCGGTGGCCGGGTCAGTCACTTCAAAGGTGCCACGGGCCTTGACCCACTGACCGTTGATGAACGCATCGGTCTTGAGCAGAGAAGGGTCATTGAGCAGGGCCAGCGGGGAGGTCTTCATGTCCATGGGTCAATCTCCTGATATTTAACTTGTTAATTAATCCGAGTGTGCCACGGATCGCAGATTAGCGCCGGGCTGGGGCCTCGTCTGTCACGCAGAGGGCAAACCTATAATGCCCGGTTACTCCGGAAAACCCTTCCAACACCATGAGCCAAGCCGTTTTTTCTGTTGCCGACATCCGCAAGACCTTCCTCGATTTCTTCGAGTCCAAGGGCCACACTGTGGTCGCGTCCAGCCCCCTGGTGCCGGGCAACGACCCGACGCTGATGTTCACCAACTCCGGCATGGTGCAGTTCAAGGACGTGTTCCTGGGCACCGACAAGCGCAGCTATGTGCGCGCGGCCTCGGTGCAGGCCTGCCTGCGTGCCGGCGGCAAACACAATGACCTCGAAAACGTGGGCTACACCGCGCGCCACCACACCTTCTTCGAGATGCTGGGCAACTGGTCGTTTGGCGACTACTTCAAGCGCGAATCGCTCAAGTGGGCCTGGGAATTGCTGACCGAGGTCTACAAGCTGCCCAAGGAGCGCCTGCTCGCCACCGTCTACATGGAAGACGACGAGGCCTACGACATCTGGACCAAGGAGATCGGCCTGCCGCCCGAGCGCGTG
>JACCDG010322424.1_pt1 | contig 13295 bp, 8 predicted proteins | sample 7442471 | NCBI WGS metagenome assembly JACCDG01 (sample SAMN15323444, study PRJNA562643) | freshwater metagenome | isolation source: river surface water | place: USA:Blue River Watershed | collected 2017-08-17 | reverse complement strand
TTGGTCAGAGCCTTCGCAACGACACGAGTTCCATGAGCAAAGTTTGCAAACTCAAAGACCCCCATAGGACCATTCCAAAACACTGTCTTGCACTGTGCAATCGCGGCTGCAAAAGCCAGAGCAGACTCTGGGCCAATATCTAGTCCCATCTGATCAGCAGGGATCTTGTCTGCAGAGACCACCAGTGCTGGAGAGTCACTTTTAAACTCGGCAGCAACAACAATATCTGTTGGGAGAATTAACTTAACGCCAGAAGATTCCGCTTTCGCAATGAGGTCTTTGACTGTTGGGATTAAATCGCTCTCGACTAGTGATTTTCCAATTTCTTTGCCTTGGGCGGCAAGGAAGGTAAAGACCATACCGCCGCCAATAGCCATCACATCGACTTTGTTGAGCAGATTGGAAATTACACCGATCTTGTCAGAGACCTTAGCTCCCCCAAGAACAACTCCATAAGGTCGAGCTGGGTCAACGGTGAGCTTCTTCAAAACCTCTACCTCTGCACCGACAAGCGTTCCGGCAGCGTGTGGCAAAAGCTTAGGAAGATCATAAACAGATGCATGTTTGCGATGGACAGCACCAAAACCATCACCAACATAAACATCGGCAAGTTTTGCTAGCTCTTCTGCGAACCCTTTTCGTTCGGCCTCATCTTTAGAAGTTTCAGCCGCGCTGTAACGAATATTCTCAAGGAGAAGAATCTCGCCTGACTTAAGTGCCTGAGCTGATGCGGTTACATCAGCGCCCAGCAGTTCTCCGACGAAGTGGACGGGTGAACCAAGAAGCTCTGCAAGTCGCTTAGCAACAGGAGCCAAAGAGAGTTCCGGTTTTGCTTCACCCTTTGGGCGTCCCAAGTGGGCAGCAATCACAATGCTGGCACCAGCAGAAAGCAGTGACTTGATGGTCGGCAACGAGGCTTTTATTCGCCCATCATCGGTGATGACTCCATCTTTCAATGGAACATTGAGATCGCAGCGAAGAAAGACTCGCTTGCCGACCACATCAAGTTCATGCAACAGCATTAGAGAGATTTACCTACAAGTCCGACAAGATCAACGAGGCGATTTGAGTAACCCCATTCATTGTCATACCAACCAACAATCTTTACCTGATTGCCAATCACCTTTGTAAGTCCTGAATCGAAAATACATGATGATGGATCGGTAACGATATCTGAAGAGACGATTGGATCTTCTGTGTAAGAAAGGTAGCCCTTGAGCGCTCCATCGGCGGCAGCCTTCATCGCCGCATTGATCTCGGCAGCTGTTGCTTCCTTAGCCAACTCAACAGTGAGATCGGTTGCAGAACCCGTTGGGACTGGAACACGCATTGCATAGCCATCAAGCTTTCCCTTAAGTTCTGGGAGAACAAGCGAGATTGCCTTAGCGGCACCGGTTGAAGTTGGGATCATATTTGTTGCTGCTGCGCGTGCGCGGCGTAGATCCTTGTGAGGGAAATCAAGAATTACCTGATCATTTGTGTACGCGTGAATAGTTGTCATCAGACCCTTAACAATTCCCCAGTTATCCTGAAGAACCTTTGCCATAGGTGCAAGGCAGTTAGTGGTACATGATGCATTTGAAATAACGTGATGGTTTGCTGGATCGTACTTATCGTGGTTAACGCCCATGACGATTGTGATGTCTTCATCGCTTGCAGGCGCCGAAATGATTACCTTCTTCGCACCAGCTGTGATGTGCTTCTTCGCATCGGCTGCTTTAGTGAAGTGACCAGTTGATTCGATAACGATATCTGCACCGACTGCGCCCCATGGCAAGTTTGCTGGATCACGATCTGCAAATACTTTAATTGTCTTTCCGCCCACAGTAAGTGTGTCTTCTGTATGTGTGACTTCAAGGCCTAGGCGACCCAAAATTGAGTCGTACTTGAGGAGGTGTGCAAGAGTTGCATTGTCGGTGAGGTCGTTGATTGCAACGATATTGATGTTCGGGTTGGTCAGTGCGGCACGAAAGAAGTTACGGCCAATACGTCCAAAACCATTAATTCCAACATTAATCATGAGTAAACCTTTTTCTAGAGAGCCCTACAAAGGGAGTCGGCACACTATCTGCCACAGCACTGGGGTCTTGGCAAACCTTATCAGGGGTCGAGCCAATATCTTGAGCTACTCAGAGGTACTCCCCATCACAGCAACTGTGTATGCGTGATTTTTCAATTTCCTACAGGATTTTTTCTTATGGATTCCGACTTCTTATTCACTAAGCAGGTCAGGAGAAAGCCCGGCCTCTGTATCTGGAATACCGAGCTCGCCAGCGCGCTTATCTGCCATCGCCAACAATCTACGTATGCGTCCTGCAATTGCATCCTTGGTCATCGGTGGAGTTGCAAGTGAACCTAGCTCTTCCAAACTTGCTTGTCCATGGCTGATGCGAAGTTCGCCCGCCTCCTTCAAATGTTCTGGAATTTCATCTCCGAGAATTTCCATAGCGCGTTGCACTCGAGCCGCGGCGGCAACAGCAGCGCGTGCTGAGCGACGAAGATTTGCATCATCAAAATTGGCAAGTCGATTGGCGGTCGCACGTACTTCTCGGCGCATCCGACGCTCTTCCCACGCTAGAACACTCTCGTGCGCGCCCAATCGTGTGAGCAGAACACCGATCGCGTCGCCATCGCGAATTACAACTCGATCTACTCCGCGAACTTCGCGAGCTTTCGCTGCGATACCCAGCCTACGAGCGGCACCAACCAGTGCAAGTGCAGCCTCTGGACCTGGGCACGTTATCTCTAACGATGACGAGCGTCCGGGTTCGGTAAGTGAACCATGAGCAATAAATGCTCCACGCCATGCAGCTTCGGCGTCACAGATATTTGCTGAAACCACTTGTGGTGGAAGACCGCGAATGGGGCGACCGTTTCCATCGATAAGCCCTGTTTGGCGGGCCAGCGCATCACCTGATTCGATTACACGAACAACATAACGAGAACCCTTGCGAAGTCCACTTGAAGAGAGAACTGCTAGATCGCTGTCATGTCCGTAGATGTCTGCAATATCTTTCTTGAGCCGTCTGGCGCTCTGCGATGTATCCAGCTCGACTTCGATAACAACTTTGCCTGCTGCAATGTGAAGTCCACCTGCAAATCGGAGCAGAGATGACACTTCAGCTTTGCGACAGCATGGCCGTGTCACTGAGAGGCGGCTTAACTCATCTTTTACTGCTGCTGTCATTGCCATGGGTCTATCCAACCAAAGTTTTCTCAGCAATGTGCGTGAAAAGCGATGCTAATTTTTTCGTATCGTGATGATTTGCACTGCCTTCGAGGCGAAGATCACCCACGATCAACTCTCCACCTTGGGTTGAAACTTTCTCCCTGAGAAGCTGCGCAGCCTGTGGCTCTTGCACGAGAGAGGAATCGGCAACCACAAAATCAAAGAAAAGGGTCGGCGCTAATTTTTGGAGAGCAGCGATGTGATCAAGTGTGCTGCGTCCAGAAAATTCGCCACTCTCTGAATCCTCAAGATTGAGTAAGAGGATCTTCTTAGCTGAAGAATTAGTGAGTGCGGTTACCTGCTCTGGTACGAGCAAGTGGGGAAGAACACTTGAGATCCATGAGCCTGGACCCATCGTGATCCAATCTGCATCCGCAATTGCTGCAAGAGCTTCTGGGCTAGCCTTTGGATTGTCAGGAATTAACTGCAGTGACTCAAATCGTCCCGTAGTCGTGGCAACCTCTTTCTGTCCCCGAACTTTCCTTCGCTCACCTTGATCAATGAAGACCGCTTCGATATCCAATGGTTGACTTGCCATAGGTAGTACTCGACCGACAACTTTGAGCAAAGCACCTACTCGATCTAATCCTTCAACTGGATCTTCATCGCGATCCCATAGCGCGGCCAAAAGTAAATTACCGACTGCATGCCCATCTAGTGGCCCCTCGCTGGTAAATCGATATTGCATAATTTCAGCCCAGCTTCTCCCCCAATCATCATCAGAGCAAAGCGCCGCAAGTGCCATACGAAGATCACCAGGTGGAAAGATTGGAAATTCTTCGCGCAATCTTCCACTTGATCCGCCGTTATCAGCAACTGTAACAATCGCTGTAATTTTTGATGTGAGCGATCTGAGCGATGTTAAAGTGGCAAAGAGGCCATGTCCACCGCCTAGAGCAACAACCCGTGGAGATGACATCTACTACTCGCGCCCAACATCTCTATGGGTTGCATGGGCAGATATTTCCACTGTCGAGGATTGTTCGCTGAGTTGACGAGCAATTTCTCGAGCGACAGAAACGCTGCGGTGCTTGCCTCCGGTGCAACCAACGGCAATGGTGACAAAGCGTTTTCCTTCTCTCAAGTATCCGGGAATCATCTGCATGACAACTGAAACATATGTCTCGATGAACTTTTCTACCCCTTCACTTCCCAACACGGTAGAGAAAACTTTCTCGTTTAGTCCGGTCAGTGGTCGAAGTTCTGGTACCCAATGTGGATTGGGGATGAATCGCGCGTCGAGCAGAAGATCCGCATCGACTGGAATGCCGTATTTAAACCCGAAGGAGAGGACATTTACCCGTATTGCACTGAGTGATCCTGGTGAGAAAATTTCAGCGATTCGCTTCTCAAGCTGATGGACGTTGAGATTGCTAGAATCAATCACGATATCTGCCTGCGCACGCAGCTCATCGAGTTTTGTTCGCTCACGAGCAATTCCATCAACAATTCGATCACTAGCCTGCAAAGGATGAGGTCTCCGAGTCGACTCAAAGCGCGCGACCAAGATCTGATCGCTGGCATCGAGGAAGAGCATTCGAAAGGCGATTTTTTTCTCTCGTAGTGTGTTTAAGGAAGCGCTGAGATCATCAAAGAATTTGCCACCACGAACATCGACTACGACAGCTACCGATTGAAAATCTGATCCATCTGTCTGTAGCGCTAGCTCAGGAAGAATTGCGGGAGGAAGATTATCAACGACATACCAACCCAAATCCTCAAGTGCATGTGCGACGGTAGATCGGCCGGCACCTGACATTCCAGTGAGAATCAGGAGTTCGCGCGTACTCATGGCTACAGTCTGCCACCAACGTCAAGCACCTCAAACTGGAAGCTTGCCCCTACTTTTCTAGAATCTCACCCGTCTGCATATCAACTCCGCCAGTGTGAGTAGCCTCCCCCATGTGCGAGAGGTGGTTCCAGATTATCGATGCAATCTTCTCCCCGATTCCTGGGGTTGCAGCGATCTCTGCAATTGAAGCCTTGCGAATCGCACTCACCGATCCAAAACGGTCGAGCAGCGCAGCACGTCGGATGTGACCGAGTTGTTCAATTTCATCGAGCACTGATTCAAGCATCACCTTCGATCTGCGCGACCTATGGAAAGTGATTGCAAAACGATGGGCTTCGTCGCGGATACGCTGCAAAAGGTACATGCCTTCGCTGGTACGTGGAAGGATAAGCGGATCTTGATTGTGCGGAAGCCACACTTCCTCAAGACGTTTTGCTAATCCGCAAAGTGCAATATCTGTAATGCCGAGCTCCTGCAAAGCACGCGCCGCAGCAGCAACTTGTGGTGCTCCACCATCGACCACAATAAGTTGTGGCGGGTACGAGAATTTACTCAAGCGACCACCAGAATCCTTCACTTCACTTTGATCGACATTTCTATCTGCTAAAAATCTCTTAAGTCTTCTCGTAATCACCTGGTGCATGGCGCGTGTGTCATCAGTTGCTTCTGTAGTATCGATAATAAATCGACGGTATTCACTCTTTTTGGCAATTCCGTCTTCAAAGACAACCATCGACGCAACAACAGTAGTTCCAGAAATATTCGATATATCAAAACACTCGATACGTAACGGCGTGCGCGGTAACTCGAGGACTTCTTCAAGTTCAATCAAAGCCTTACCTGAGACTGCGGCATCATTGGCTCGCTTGCTGAGGAACTGAATGAGCGCGTAGTGAGCATTTCTCTCCACCGTTTCCAGCAGTTCAACCTTCTCGCCACGTTGTGGAACTTTGATCTGAACTTTATGGCCAGCAATTGATGTTAGCCATGACGAGAGAGATTCAATATCGGCTGGCTCCTGATTAATGTGAATTGTCGAAGATATGTCAGTCGCCCCATCGCCGTAGATGGAAAAGAGAAGTGAAGCCCACTGGTCCTCCCCTTCGAGAGTTCTCTCTTGATCAACAATCCATGATCGTGATCCCTTAATTGAACCGCGGCGCACCATGAAGATAGAACCTGCCGCATGAAAACCTTCTTCGTGTATAGCAATAAAGTCACCGTCAAGATCATCAGAGAGATTGCCTTGGGTTGATCTTTGTGCTTTTTCAAATGATTCAATCTGATCCCGAAGTCTGGCCGCTCGCTCAAACTCTTCGCGTGATGCTGCCAACTCCATTTCACTGCGCATGGCAGGGAGCAAGTCCTCCATGCCAGATTCCATAAACTCATCAAGTTTGATGGCGATCTGGCGATGTTCCTCTGGAGTCACCCATCCCACGCAAGGCGCAGCACACTTACCGATATCACCGAGCAGACATTGACGTTTTGTTCTTTGAGCTCGCTGAAAATTTCCAGCGCTACAAGATCTGACCGGAAATACTTTAAGTAACACTTCATACGTGTTCCTTAGCGCCCAGGCGTTTGTGTATGGTCCAAAATATTTCAATCCAGGACGCTTCTCTTTTCGCGTAATAAAAATGCGCGGATACTCATCTTCAATTGAGATTGCAAGATATGGATAAGACTTATCGTCTTTGAACTGTACGTTATAGGTTGGGTGATATTGCTTGATCCAAGAAAACTCAAGAGCAAGCGCCTCAAGCTCGGTTTTGACGATAGTCCAATCAACGCGAACGGCTTCGTGCACCATGCGATACGTCTTCTGAGCTAAGTTGGCCTGAAAGTAGGAACTCAATCGATTCTTGAGATTCTTCGCCTTGCCTACATAAATAACTTCATCTTTATCATTGTAGAAACGGTAAACCCCAGGTTCTTCTGGGATTTCAGTAGGGCGATAGCTGGCTGGATCTGCCATCTCTACTTCTTCTTCGTTGCAGGTTTCTTAACGGAGCGGTTGCTCTCTAGAATTTCTCGCAAGAATTGACCTGTGTAGCTCTCTTTTACAGTCGCAACGTGTTCTGGAGTTCCTTCGGCGACAACCATTCCACCTCGGAAACCACCTTCTGGCCCCATATCGATAACCCAATCTGAACACTTAATCACATCAAGATTATGTTCAATCACAATAACTGTGTTACCGGAATCAACAAGGCGACTTAATACTCCTAATAGTTTATTTACATCTTCAAAGTGGAGACCGGTTGTTGGTTCATCAAGAACATAGATCGTTCGCCCTGTTGAACGTCGCTGCAATTCAGTAGCAAGCTTTACTCGCTGAGCTTCTCCACCCGAAAGAGTCGGCGCAGACTGTCCTAAACGAACATATCCAAGACCTACATCGCAGAGGGTTTTAAGGAATCGTGCAATCGTAGGAACCGATTCAAAGAAGTCGTGGGCAATTTCAATCGGCATATCCAATACTTCAGCGATTGTCTTTCCCTTGTAATGAACTTCCAGAGTTTCACGGTTATATCGTGCCCCGTGGCAGACTTCGCAGGGAACATAGACATCAGGTAAGAAGTTCATCTCAATGGTGATGGTTCCATCACCCGTACAGTTCTCGCAGCGGCCACCCTTAACGTTGAAGCTAAAGCGTCCTTGCTGATACCCGCGAATCTTCGCTTCGGTCGTCTCTGAAAAGAGGGCACGAATTTTGTCAAAGACACCGGTGTACGTTGCTGGGTTAGAGCGCGGCGTACGCCCAATCGGAGATTGATCTACGTGGACAACTTTATCGAGTTGATCGATTCCAGTAATTGTCTTGTGACGTCCCGGAACAATTCGTGCACCGTTGAGCTTATTAGCAAGAGTTGAATACAAAATATCGTTAACGAGCGTTGATTTTCCAGATCCACTGACGCCCGTCACTGCTACGAAGGTACCCAAAGGAATAGAAACCTCTACATCCTTCAGGTTATTCTCTTTCGCACCCTTGATAACTATTTGTCGCTTTGGATCAATAGGTCTGCGTTGAGCGGGAATGTCGATAGCGCGTCGACCAGAAAGGTAGGCACCTGTAATGGACTCTTTCGATGCAATAAGGTCTTCATAGGATCCTGAGACAACTACCTTGCCACCGTGTTCGCCAGCACCAGGACCAATATCTACAACCCAGTCTGCGGTGCGGATGGTCTCTTCATCATGCTCTACGACGATCAGAGTGTTTCCTAGATCGCGCAGACGCGTGAGTGTCTCAATGAGTCGACGATTATCTCGTTGGTGAAGTCCAATACTTGGTTCATCAAGAACATAGAGGACTCCCACTAAACCCGAGCCGATTTGAGTAGCTAAACGAATTCGCTGCGCCTCTCCACCAGAAAGCGTTCCAGCAGGACGATCTAGGGAAAGGTAATCGAGACCAACGTCAAGGAGGAAACCAAGACGTGCATGAACTTCCTTCATGACTCGCTCGGCGATCTGTGCTTCACGCTTTGATAACTTAACCTGCCTCAAGAATGCAGCGCAATCATCAATGGATAATTCACACACCTGAGCGATGCTCTTATCGCCGATAGTTACTGCCAAAACCTCAGGCTTAAGACGGGCACCATTACATGCTGCACAAGGTATCTGGCGCATATATGCCTCGTACTTATCTCGACTGTAATCACTATCAGTTTCGCTGTGCCGTCTGTGAATAAAAGGAATAACGCCTTCGAATCCCGTTGTGTAATTTCGTGCGCCATAACGACCCTTGTAGCGCATCTTGATCTCATACTCATAACCATTGAGGATGGCCTCTTGCGCCTTCGCCGAGATCTTCTTCCAAGGAACATCAAGCGAGAACTTAATGTCAGTAGCTAGCGCTTCAAGTAAACGAACAAAATAATCTGCCGATTGGCCGCCGGACCAAGGTGCAATCGCACCTTCATTAATACTCAAGCTGTCGTCAGGGATGATGAGCTCTTCATCCACCTCTAGCTTTGTTCCGATGCCTGAACATTCAGCGCAAGCTCCAAAAGGTGAATTGAAAGAGAAGGAGCGAGGTTCAAGTTCTTCAAACGAAAGATTGCAGTCATGGCAGGCTAGATGCTCACTATAGGTGTGAATCTTCTCTTGTCCGGCCTTTGCATCAACAAAATCAAGGAGGACGATTCCGCTAGATAATCTCAGCGCCGTCTCAATGGAGTCCGTAAGTCGCGATTTTGAATCTGCTTTGGCGGTAAGCCGATCAATGACGACCTCGATCGTGTGCTTCTCCTGTTTTTTAAGCTTTGGAGGCTCAGAGAGTGAAATCGCCTCTCCATCTACGATCGCACGAGAATAACCCTGCTTAACGAGATCGGTGAAGAGATCAACAAATTCACCTTTGCGTTCACGGACTACTGGTGCAAGAACTTGGAATTTAGTGGTCGGAGGAAATTCAAGAATTTGGTCAACAATCTGCTGTGGGCTCTGCCTCGAAACTGGCTTTGTGCATTGAGGGCAGTGAGGTCTGCCCGCACGCGCAAACAGAAGGCGAAGATAGTCATAGACCTCAGTAATCGTTCCAACAGTCGAGCGAGGATTACGGTTCGTAGATTTCTGATCGATAGAAACTGCAGGTGAGAGGCCTTCAATGAAGTCAACATCTGGCTTATCCATCTGTCCGAGAAATTGGCGGGCGTAGGCAGAGAGTGATTCGACATAGCGACGCTGACCTTCGGCAAAAATCGTGTCGAAGGCAAGGCTTGATTTACCCGAGCCTGAAAGGCCGGTAAAGACAATGAGTGCATCACGTGGAAGATCGAGCGAGACATCCTTGAGGTTGTGTTCGCGGGCACCACGAACTACTAAGTTCTCAATAGTCACTTAGACACCCGCTTCTTCCATTGATCGAAGTTCTTTTTTCAAGATACGTATTTCATCACGAAGCTTGCCCGCAACTTCAAATTGAAGATCTGCTGCAGCACTTCGCATCTGCTCGGTGAGTGAGCCTATCAAGGCGACCAGGTCTTTGCGCGGTAGAGAAACTACGCCTTTTGCATTGAGCCCGACAGAAAGAGCTTCGCCCGTACGTTTACCTGATCCCTTCTCGCTCTCAAGGAGCACGGAGGTATCTTCACTCTCACGGGTGATGAGATCCGTAATATCAGCAATCTTTTTGCGAAGAGGTTGTGGATCAACGCCACGTTCCAGGTTATACGCAACCTGCTTTGCTCGACGTCGATTGGTTTCATCGATTGCAAGAGCCATGGATTTGGTGATGTTATCGGCATACATATGCACTTCACCAGAAACATTTCGTGCAGCTCTTCCAATAGTTTGAATGAGAGAAGTTGCTGAACGCAAGAATCCTTCCTTATCTGCATCCAAGATTGAGACTAGCGAAACCTCAGGTAGATCAAGTCCTTCACGAAGAAGATTTATGCCAATAAGAACGTCATACTCACCCGTACGCAATTCGCGCAGAAGCTCTACACGCCGCAAGGTATCTACCTCCGAATGGAGATAACGAACTCGCACTCCTCGTTCTTGGAGGTAGTCCGTAAGGTCCTCTGACATCTTCTTCGTGAGAGTTGTGACAAGAACGCGCTCATTCTTTGCGGCTCGTATATTTATTTCTTCGAGCAGATCATCAATCTGACCCTTGATTGGTTTGATAAAAATAGCAGGATCAACTAGACCTGTTGGACGAATGACCTGCTCAACAACATCTCCCCCAACCTTTTCCATTTCATACTTTCCAGGAGTGGCTGAGAGATACAAGGTCTGTCCCACTCGCTCAAGAAATTCTGGCCACTTCAAGGGGCGGTTATCTAGCGCACTTGGCAATCTAAATCCATGCTCAACCAGCGTGCGCTTTCGTGAAGCATCACCTTCATACATGGCTCCAATTTGCGGCACAGTCACGTGACTTTCATCAATCACCACTAAGAAATCATCTGGGAAGTAATCCAAAAGACAATGTGGCGCAGACCCAGGGCTACGGTCATCAAGATGGCGAGAATAGTTTTCGATACCTGAACAGAATCCCAATTGCTCCATCATCTCAATATCAAAGGTGGTGCGCATACGAAGGCGCTGCGCTTCCAATAGCTTGCCCTGCTTTTCGAAGAGGTTGAGTTGGATTTGAAGCTCATCCTGGATATCGCCAATAGCGCGCTTCATAGTCTCCGGGCTAGCTGCGTAATGGGTAGCTGGGAAGATGTGCACTTCATTTTCGTCACGAATGATTTCACCAGTAAGCGGATGCAAGGTCATAATCTTTTCGATCTCGTCACCAAACATCTCAATGCGGATTGCGAGCTCTTCGTACATTGGGATTATCTCGATGGTATCCCCGCGCACACGGAATGTGCCGCGTTCAAAAGCTATGTCGTTCCTCTTGTACTGGACATCAACGAACTTTCGAAGAAGAGCATTACGCTCGATCTCATCTCCCACCTTGATGTGGATCATTCGATCGATGTATTCCTGGGGTGTTCCAAGTCCATAGATGCAGGAGACTGTGGCAACCACAATGACGTCCCTACGTGTCAGAAGCGCATTCGTTGCAGAATGTCGAAGTCTTTCTACCTCATCGTTGACGCTTGAATCTTTCTCAATGAAGGTATCCGTTTGAGGAACGTATGCCTCGGGTTGGTAATAGTCGTAATAAGAGACAAAGTACTCAACTGCATTGTTCGGCAATAGCTCACGAAATTCGTTGGCGAGCTGGGCGGCCAATGTTTTATTTGGTGCCAGGACAAGAGTTGGACGCTGCAGCCTCTCTACCAGCCACGCTGTGGTCGCCGACTTACCTGTGCCGGTCGCTCCCAGCAGTACAACATCTTTCTCACCCGCATTAATTCGTCGGGCGATCTCCTCGATTGCCTGAGGCTGATCTCCAGCAGGTACATATTCAGAGATCACTTGAAACGGAGAGTTGATGCGGGAGAGATCGCCTTTATCTGACACGCAAGTAGCCTACTAGCGGGATCCCTCTGATGAGAGGTCAGCAATTCGCCCCTCCCAGAGATTTTCAACCTGACGCAGCAAATGATCTTCATCTCCATCATTCATGATGACCGCATCTGCGATTTCAATTCGCGCCTGTGATGGCGCTTGGTTTGCAAAGCGGGCCTTGATATCTGAGATGAACATTCCTCGGGCCAGTAGTCGCTCCACTCGAAGATCTTCATCAGCTTCAACGGTAACGATGAAATCGAATTTGCTCGCTGCATCAGTCTCAACCAAGAGGGGAATTTCATAAATGAGGTGCGTTGCGGGTTCATTGTCGATTACCGCTTGCGCGAATAGTTTCTGGACGCGAGGATGAATTATTGCCTCGAGATCACGCTTTGCTGCGGGATCGGCGAAGACTATTTCTGCAAGAGCCTTTCGGTTAATGTCACCGTTGGCCAAAATCTTTTCGCCAAATCGTGCCACGACTTCGTCGAAACCCTCACTGCCTCGTTCAATTGCAATCCGAGCAAGCTGGTCGGCATCGACAACATTTACTCCGAGCTCACTAAAGAACTGAGCGACTGTTGACTTACCGGCACCGATCCCGCCAGTGAGTGCAATTACCTTCATACGCAGAGCCTACCCGTGTCGTTGTGGAATAAAGAAAGCCCCACACGATTCACGTATGGGGCTTTCTTACTTACGATTATTTATTCAGCAGTACCTTCAGCAGCTGCTCCGGCTGCATCGGCTGCCTTTGCTTCTGCCTTCTGCTTCTTGTGAGCAAGGAAACGTACCTGGGCTTCCTGGTACTGACGCTCCCACTCTTCACGTTGAGCATCATGTCCTGGCTTCCACTCCTGTGTTTCAGGATCGAAACCTTCTGGGTAGATGAAGTTTCCATCTGCATCATAACGAGCAGCCATTCCGTACTGTGTTGGATCGAATGCTTCGATCTCCACTTCAGTTCCTTCGTTAGCTTGCTTCAATGAAAGCGAAATGCGACGACGCTCAAGATCAATGTCGATGATCTTGACGAATAGCTCATCATCTACAGCAACAACCTGCTCAGGAATTTCTACGTGGCGTTCTGCCAACTCAGAGATGTGAACTAGTCCTTCAATTCCCTCATGAACGCGGATAAATGCGCCGAATGGAACGAGCTTGGTAACAACTCCTGGAACAACTTGGTTGATCGTATGTGTGCGAGCAAATGCCTGCCATGGATCTTCCTGTGTTGCCTTAAGTGAGAGTGATACGCGCTCACGCTCGAAATCAACTTCAAGAACTTCAACAGTTACTTCATCGCCAACAGCGACAACTTCGCCTGGATGATTAATGTGC
>JACCDG010806575.1_pt1 | contig 13299 bp, 14 predicted proteins | sample 7442471 | NCBI WGS metagenome assembly JACCDG01 (sample SAMN15323444, study PRJNA562643) | freshwater metagenome | isolation source: river surface water | place: USA:Blue River Watershed | collected 2017-08-17 | reverse complement strand
TACGGTCTTGACAAAGGAAAAGAAGACGAGCTCATCTTGGTCTTTGACCTAGGTGGTGGAACATTTGACGTCTCTCTTCTGGAAGTTGGTAAAGATGATGAGTTCTCCACTATTCAGGTTCGTGCAACATCCGGTGACAACCGTCTCGGTGGTGATGACTGGGATCAGCGAGTTGTTGATCACCTGGTCAAAAAGTTCAAAGAGACATCTGGAGTAGATGTTTCAAAGGACAAGATTGCACTGCAAAGACTGAAGGAAGCAGCTGAGCAAGCAAAGAAAGAACTCAGCCAAGCAACCACTACTCAGATTCAGTTGCCATACCTCTCGTTAACCGAGAATGGTCCTGCCAACCTAGACGAAACACTTACTCGCGCGCAGTTTGAGTCGATGACTTCTGATCTGCTCGAGAGAACCCGCAAGCCATTTGAAGATGTCATTCGCGAGGCGGGTGTGCAGGTTGGACAGATCAACCATGTTGTTTTGGTTGGTGGATCAACCCGTATGCCAGCTGTCACTGAATTGGTGAAAAAGCTAACTGGCGGAAAAGAACCAAACAAGGGCGTCAACCCCGATGAGGTTGTTTCAGTTGGTGCCGCTCTGCAGGCAGGTGTCATCAAGGGTGAGCGTAAGGACGTTCTACTGATTGACGTAACTCCACTATCGCTTGGTATTGAAACCAAGGGTGGAATTATGACCAAGCTAATTGAGCGCAACACCGCTATCCCAACTAAGCGCAGTGAGACCTTCACTACCGCTGATGACAATCAGCCATCGGTTTCAATTCAGGTCTTCCAGGGTGAGCGCGAATTTACTCGCGATAACAAGAGCCTAGGAAACTTCGAGCTAACCGGGATTGCGCCAGCCCCTCGCGGTATTCCTCAAATCGAGGTCACCTTCGACATCGATGCCAACGGAATCGTTCACGTTTCTGCCAAGGACAAGGGAACCGGCAAGGAGCAGTCAATGACCATCACTGGCGGATCTTCTCTGTCTGAGGAAGAGATCGAGCGCATGGTGAAGGATGCCGAAGCACACGCAGCCGAAGATAAAAAGCGCCGCGAGGAAGCCGAAGTCAAAAACGCTGCTGAGCAGCTTGCCTACTCAACCGAGAAGCTAATCAAGGACAACGACGACAAGTTGCCTGAAGACGTCAAGAAAGAAGTCCAGGAAGACGTCGATGCCCTCAAGAGCGCACTAGCTGGCGACGACATCGAAAAGGTCAAGCAAGCACAAGAGAAGCTAATGACCTCTTCGCAGAAGCTCGGCGAGGCAATCTACTCAGCTAAACCAGCAGAGCCAGCAGCAGAGGCTTCTAACGAAGATGTTGTTGACGCTGAGGTTGTGGACGAGGACGAAGAGGACAAGAAGTAATGCAGGAAGAAGCTGACAAGGAAAATCCAGAAGTAGCAGAACCAGTTGCTTCAGAAACTACCGAAGCAGCTGAGCCTGATGCGATTGACCGAGAGCTTGAAATCTTTCAGGATCTTCAGCGACTGCAAGCCGACTTTGTAAATTACCGCGCCCGGGTTGAACGCGATCGCGGAGTTGAGCGTCAGCTTGCCGTTGCTGAAACCCTGAAGGCATTTCTGCCAGTGCTGGATGATCTGGATAGAGCACAAGCACACGGCGATCTAACTGATGGTCCGATGGTTGCGATTGCTCAGAAACTTCGGGCAGCTGGTGAAAAGCTCGGACTTAGCGCCTTTGCTGAAAAGGGCGACAAGTTTGATCCTGAAATTCACGAAGCGCTGGTAAGGAATGTCTCGAGTGAGGTAACCGAGCCAACCGTTGCCGATGTGATTGAGCGCGGCTACAAAGTCGGCGATCGACTACTGCGACCTGCCAAGGTAGCGGTGTTTGTGGCGGAGGAGTAGTCAATGGCGTCACAAGACTGGTTAGAGAAAGACTTCTACAAAATCCTTGGTGTATCAAAGGATGTTACGCAGGCTGAACTGAAGAAGGCGTATCGAAAGCTCGCTAAAGACAATCACCCGGATTTGCATCCGGGAGATGCCAAAGCGGAAGCGAGATTCAAAGACATCTCCGAGGCCTATGACGTTTTGTCAGATGTCGAGCAGCGAAAAGAGTATGACGCCATTCGAGCAATGGGTGGCGGCGCTCGCTTTACTGCTGGCAATCAGGGCGGTTTCGAGGATGTCTTTTCCAACTTCTTTGGGGGCGGTTTTCAAACTGGTGGTTTTCCAGGCTTTGGCGGTTTTGGTCCGCAGCGCGGGCAAGACCTCATTTCTACGGCGACAGTCAACTTCATTGATTCCATCAATGGCACCACCATCAAGCTAAACCTCAGGGGCGAGAGCGTGAGCGTGAAAGTGCCAGCGGGAATTAAGGATGGGCAAAAACTCAAGCTAAACGGCAGGGGCCAGGCATCACCCAATGGCGGACCGGCGGGCGACTTGGTTGTCACCATCAAAGTTAAGCCTCACCCCGTCTTCACTCGTGACGGAGATGATGTTCGAGTTGTTGTGCCGGTTACTTTCACCGAAGCAGCACTGGGTGCGACTATCCAGGTGCCGGTACTTGGCGGATCGCCTGTGAAGCTGAAGGTTGCCCCTGGCACTCCGAGCGGAAGAACGCTGAGGGTGAAGGGCAAAGGTGTGCAGTTTGGCAGTAAGCAGGGAGATTTGCTAGCAACCATTGAAGTGGTTGTTCCAGCGCATCTGCCCGCTAAAGCCAAAGAGCTTCTTGAAAAGTTTGAGCAGCAATTACCAGAAGAAGATCCAAGGGCAGACCTGCTTAGCAAAGCAGGACTGCTGTAGGAGGTGAAGAATGCGGATGGATGAAAACACACCACTGTTTGTGATTTCAGTTGCAGCTGAGCTCAGCGGCATGCATCCGCAAACTCTGCGTCAGTATGACCGAATGGGGCTTGTCTCACCAACCAGAACTGAGGGTCGCTCACGTCGCTACACCATGCAGGATGTAGCGAAGTTGCGTGAGGTCGCAAGGCTCAGCGGCGAAGGGGTATCACTGGAGGGCATTCGAAGAATGCTTGAACTGGTGACCGAAAATGCGCTGCTTCGCCAACGAGTAAGAGATTTAGAAACAGAGCTCGCCAATCAGGTGATGAATCAACCGGGCAACCGGATATTCGCCGCCGGTGAGCAAGGAGTAGTCAGACTGGCTCCTGGTCAAAGACCAGCAGGGAGCAAAGCAGTCGTGCTCTGGAGGAGAAGATAATGAATCAACCACAGCAAGAACAAGTAAAAGCATTAGAAGCATTTGGCATTGACCTAACCGAAATGGCCCGAGCAGGCAAGCTCGATCCGGTAATCGGCAGGGATGCCGAGATAAGAAGAGTTAGCCAGGTGCTGTCTCGACGCACCAAGAACAATCCCGTCTTGATTGGTGAACCCGGTGTTGGAAAGACTGCAGTTGTTGAAGGGTTAGCGCAGCGAATCGTTGCTGGCGATGTTCCAGAGAGCTTGAAGGGCAAGACTCTTATTTCTCTGGACCTTGGTGCGATGGTGGCGGGAAGTAAGTTCCGCGGAGAATTTGAGGAAAGACTCAAAGCAGTATTGAAAGAAATTCAGGACGCAGAAGGAAAAGTAATTACCTTCATCGATGAGCTTCACACCCTGGTCGGAGCAGGCGCTGCTGATGGATCAATGGATGCATCTAACATGCTAAAGCCCATGCTGGCGCGCGGTGAATTGCGACTAATTGGTGCCACCACGCTAGATGAATACCGAGAGCGAATTGAAAAAGACAGCGCTTTGGAGCGCAGATTCCAGCAGGTGTTTGTGGGTGAGCCGTCAGTTGAGGACACCATTGCTATTTTGCGTGGACTAAAAGAACGCTATGAAGCGCACCACAAAGTAACCATCGCTGATAGTGCACTCGTTGCAGCGGCTCAGCTATCAAATCGCTACATCACGGGTCGCCAGCTGCCAGACAAGGCGATTGACCTGGTCGACGAGGCTGCATCAAGGCTGCGAATGGAGATTGACTCAGCACCAGTAGAAATCGATGAGTTGAGACGCTCCGTTGATCGGCTAAAGCTAGAAGAGCTGGCTCTGAAGAAAGAAAAAGATGATGCTTCCAAGCAGCGTCTGGAGAAACTGCAAGAGGATCTTGCAGAAAAACAGCAAAGGCTCGATTCGCTTAATACCCGCTGGGAAGCTGAACGCAGTGAACTAAACAAAATCGGTGAGCTAAAAACCAAGCTAGATGCCGCAAGAGTTGAGGCCGATAAAGCGCAACGCGAGGCGAACCTTGAGCTTGCATCAAGACTTCTATATGGCGAAATTCCGCAACTTGAAAAGCAACTCAAAGAAGCAGAGAGTCAAGACGGCGAAAAGCGCGACCGGATGGTTGGCGAGATGGTTTCAGAGGATGAAATTGCTTCTGTTGTCTCTGCTTGGACCGGCATTCCAACCGGCCGCCTACTCGCAGGAGAGAGTCAGAAACTTCTTCAGCTAGAAAACGAACTTGGTAAGCGACTGATTGGTCAAAAGCGTGCAGTCAAGGCTGTCAGCGATGCAGTTCGCAGATCTAAAGCTGGAATTTCTGACCCATCACGTCCAACTGGATCCTTTATGTTCCTTGGCCCAACCGGAGTTGGCAAGACTGAACTTGCAAAATCACTTGCTCATTTCTTGTTTGATGATGAGAAGTCGATGGTGAGAATTGACATGAGTGAGTATGGCGAAAAGCACAGCGTCAGCAGGCTAATCGGTGCTCCTCCTGGTTATGTCGGTTATGACGAGGGAGGCCAGCTAACTGAGGCCATTCGTCGCAGGCCATACTCGGTAGTACTGCTCGATGAGATTGAAAAAGCTCACCCGGAAGTATTCGACATTCTGTTGCAGGTTCTAGATGACGGAAGACTGACCGACGGTCAGGGCAGGACCGTCGATTTTAGAAACGTGATTTTAATCATGACCTCCAATCTCGGCTCTCAATTCCTAATTGACTCAGAGCTCACGGATGATCAAAAGAAGCAAGCAGTTATGGAAATGGTTAGGGCATCTTTCAAACCTGAATTCCTAAACCGCCTGGATGACATTGTCCTTTTCGATGCCTTGAGTATGGAAGAGCTTGGTTCGATTGTTGATCTGCAAATTGACAGACTCACCGAAAGACTCGAGCAGCGAAGACTTACCCTTGGCGTCACACCGGGGGCCAGACTATGGCTGGCCGAGCACGGATATGATCCGGTCTATGGTGCAAGACCACTGCGCAGATTGATGCAGAGGGAAATTGACGACAAGCTAGCTAACTTGCTGTTAGCTGGTGAGATCGGCGATGGCGCATTTATCAGAGTAAATGTTTCTGAAGATCAAACTCAACTCTTGCTGGAAGTGGTCAGCACCAACTAATTAGTCTTCTAGGTGGCTGATAACTGGAACGTGATCACTTGGCGCTTCACCTTTGCGCTCATCTCGTTCGATGCTGCCTTGGCTGATTCGCTCTGACAGCTCAGGAGAGGTGAGTACAAAATCAATGCGCATGCCTTCATTTCGAGGAAAGCGCAGGTCTTGGTAATCCCAGTAGGTGTAGCCAACCGGAACAAAGCCTCGATGCAAATCTGAGAAACCAATTTGCTCAAACGCTGAAAACGCTTCTCGCTCTGGCGGAGAGATGTGAGTTTCAAAAAAAGAAGTATCGAACACATCACTGTCTAGAGGTGCAATGTTGAAATCACCCATCAACGCGACCTGACCGCCGGGATGTTCTTCAACAAGCTCGTTAGCATGCGAGGCAAGTCGATCTAAAAATTCCAGCTTGTATTGCATGTGCGGGTCATCGAGCGCTCTGCCGTGTGGAACGTAAAGACTCCAGAGTCGAATGCCATTGAAGGTTGCCCCCAGCGCTCGCGCCTCGGTGACATCTTTGAACTGAGGTTGATAGGGAAACTCAGTTTCAACATCAAGAGGTTCCAACTCGGCCCGGTATGCGAAGGCGACGCCGTTCCACTGGTTGAGCCCGTGGGCTATGACTTTGTAGCCAATTTCTTCCAGCCGACCGGTTGGGAACTGCTCGGGCTTGCACTTAATTTCTTGCAAGGTCAGGACATCGACTTTTGTGCGCTCCAGAAACTGAACAATTCGCTCAGTTCTTGCTCTTGCCGAGTTGACGTTCCAGGTTGCGATTTGCACTTCTAAACTCTAACTATGACTTTCACCTCTTCAGACAAGCCACGACTGGTTGAGCTAGTCAAGGAATTGGCCGTCGTTCATGGCAAAGTCACTCTGTCTTCTGGAATTGAGGCTGATTACTACGTGGATTTAAGAAGGGCCACCCTGCACCACGAAGCAGCACCATTGATTGGGAAGGTCATGCTGGATTTGATTGACTCTGCCAACTTAGGACACATTGATGCTGTTGGTGGTCTAACAATGGGCGCTGATCCTGTTGCAACTGCAATTTTGCACCAAGCAGCTTTTCGCGGACGAGTGCTCAACGCATTTGTAGTTCGCAAGCAAGCAAAGCAGCACGGTATGGGAAGACAAGTTGAAGGACCAGATGTTGCTGGTAAAAATGTTGTTGTGTTGGAAGACACCTCTACCACTGGAGCATCGCCACTAACTGCAGCAGAGGCGCTGCAGAGTGCGGGTGCAAATGTCCTCGCGATTGCGACAGTGGTCGACAGAAATACCGGTGCTAAAGAAGCGATAGAATCTAAAGGTTTCAGGTATTACTCCGCCATCTCGCTGAGTGATCTGGGTCTTTAGCGAACGAGGTGTTTGTGCAGCGCAAGCTCGCGCCTTTTGTTTTCACGCAACTGTCTTCGGTTGCTTCAATTGTTTCGGGTTCAATGGTTTACATCGCCATTCCCTGGATTGCACTCGAGCTCTCGGGTAGCTCTTCAACAGCGGGACTAATAGTTGCGATCACCGCAATCCCAACTCTGTTGCTGGCTCCTTTCATTGGCTCCTTCATTGACAAATTTGGTAGAAGAAAAACAACCATTGCTGTTGAGATCATGGCTGGTGGGGTAGCGCTACTAGTTCCGATTGTTTCGGGACTCTGGGAGCTCACGATTCCCGCGCTAATAGCGATCGGCATAATCAGAGCGATCATTGTGCCTGGTGGTGGGACTGCGCGTAAAGCGCTGATTCCAGATGTGGCAGCGCCAGCTGGCATGACGCTAGATAGAGCGAATTCAATTCACGAAGGACTATTCGCTGCCGGCTTTGCAGCGGGCCCGGCACTTGCCACATTTCTAATTGCACACATCGGTTCAGCTAATACTTTTTATGTGGTGGCTGGGTTTGCAATTCTCAGTGGATTGCTCGCGATGTTCATTAGGGTCCAGGAACAACACGACTCCGACAAAGAAGATGAAAGCAATCTGTTTGTATTTGCGGCTCAAGGTTTCAAGGTTCTGTTTTCAAACCCATCTATCTTCATCATGATGTGCGCAATCATGGCGCTAGCCTTGATTTACTTGCCAACCGAGATGGTGGTTCTGCCTGCTTATTACTCTTCTCTGAGCGATCCAGAGGGGCTGGGAGTTGCGATTTCAGCTGCAGCGCTTGCATCTATTTTCGGAGCGCTAGGGTTTGAAGCAATTCACAAGCGACTTTCCTACGCCAACATTTTGCGAATCGGAATTCTTGGAATTGGGTTCTCAATGGTTCCCATGAGTTTCTTGCCAGATCAGTGGGTAATGGTGTTTTTCTTCTTCACACTTGGTTTGGCATGGGGCCCACTGCTGCCACTACTCAACACGGTTATTCAAGAAAGAATCCCGGCAGATAAGCGAGGCAGAGTCTTTGCTCTTGAAATGACTGTTTGGAATGCCGGGCCGCTAATTTCGATGGTCGCGGTTGGAACAGCGGTTGACACAGTCGGTGTTGGTGCAGTCTTTACATTCCTAGCAATTGCAGTGGTGGTTGCTGGTCTTTTGATTTCATTCAATAAATACATTAAGCAACTTGATGTTTAGATCAGGTCAGCTACTGAATCCAGAATTTCAGTTGGCCTAAACGGATACTTCAAAACCTCAGCATCGTTTGATATTCCAGTTCTAACCAAGATGGTGTGAAGGCCAGCCTCAATACCAGCCACTACGTCAGTGTCCATTCGGTCACCAATCATCCCCGTTGTTTCAGAGTGCGCCTTGATTTTGCGCATTGCACTTCTAAACATCATTGGGTTTGGCTTGCCAACCACATAAGGGCTTCTGCCGGTGGCCTTCGTGATAAGTGCTGCTACTGATCCAGCAGCAGGAATCGGTCCTTCTAATGATGGTCCAGTGACGTCGGGATTAGTAACGATGAATCTTGAGCCAGTGCCAATCAGTCGCACGGCTTTTGTTAGAGCATCAAAGGAGAGATTTCTGATTTCACCCAGAACAACGAAGTCAGGATTGACTTCAGTCATCACATAGCCAATTTCGTGCATGGCAGTGAGAATGCCTGCCTCACCAATCACAAAGGCAGTTCCCTTTGGCTTTTGGCTATTCAAGAAGTCAGCCGTTGCCATTGCGGAGGTGTAGATGCGATCCTCAGAAACATTCAATCCGCCATCTTGCAATCTCGCTGCCAGGTCTCTGGGGGTGAAGCTGGAGTTGTTGGTGAGAACCAAAAAAGGAGTTTCGTTCTTGAGCCACTTATCAATTAGCTGCTGCGCTCCGGGGATTGGCTTTCCTTCGTGCCACAGCACGCCATCCATATCGGTGAGCCAAGAGACAATGTGTGAACGATTAGTCATGAGCAAATCCTAGCTCTACGCTGTAGTGGTGAGTAGCGAGACGCCCAAGGCCATATCCCAGCCCAGCTGGGGAGTGGGCCCGTATCAAGGTGATGCATCCGCCCACCCGGACTTTTCAAAGTTTGATCCACAACTTTTGAAAGAGGGCGATACCAGAAACGTTGTGGACAAATACCGCTACTGGAAAATGGAAGAGATTGTCAAAGATCTTGATTCAAAGCGGCATCCTTTTCACGTTGCGATTGAGAATTGGCAGCACGATCTAAACATCGGATCAATTGTCAGAAATGCCAATGCCTTCTTAGCATCAGCTGTTCACATCATTGGAAACAAAAGGTGGAATAAGCGCGGTGCAATGGTGACCGATCGATACCAGCATGTTATGCATCACCCAACTATTGAAGATTTTGTTGAGTGGTCTAAAACCGCAGGCGTAGGCGGCAAGCCAATCCCCATCATTGCAATTGACAACGTTCCTGGCTGTCAGCAACTTGAAACCAGTGGTCTTCCCAAAGAGTGCATTTTGCTTTTTGGGCAAGAAGGACCAGGGCTATCCCAACCGGCGTTGGATGCGTCGGATCAGGTGCTGGAGATAAGCCAGTTTGGCTCCACTCGTTCTATCAATGCCTCGGCTGCTGCTGCAATCGCCATGCACACCTGGGTAATGCAGCATGTTTTTAGCTAGACTTACTGCGGAAAGCAGCCGTTCCCCCATTTCTGAAAGGGGTTAGTCATGCCGGCAATCGTGCTAGTCGGAGCCCAATGGGGAGACGAAGGTAAAGGAAAAGCAACCGACCTACTAGGCGACAAGGTTGACTACGTGGTTCGCTACCAGGGTGGCAATAACGCCGGCCACACCGTTGTTATTGGCGATAAGAAATTTGCTCTTCACCTTTTGCCATCAGGCATTCTCACTCCCGGCTGCACCCCAGTCATTGGTAACGGTGTAGTGGTTGATTTAGAAGTTTTATTCAGAGAAATCGATGGCCTGAACGAAAAAGGAATCGACACCTCTCGCCTGATGATTTCAGCCAATGCGCACATCATCACGCCCTATCACGTAACTGTCGATAAGGTTTCCGAGCGATTCCTCGGTAAGCGTGCCATTGGCACAACCGGAAGAGGAATTGGCCCTACCTATGGCGACAAGATGGGCCGCCTTGGCATCAGAGTCCAAGATTTATTTGATCCCAGCATCCTCTATCAAAAGGTTGAAGGAGCACTCAAGCAGAAAAACGAACTATTGCTGAAGGTTTATAACCGCGCTGCCATCAAGCCGCAAGAAGTGGTGGATCACCTGCTGAGTTTTGCCGAGCGACTAAGACCAATGGTTGCCGACACTGCTCTGGTCCTAAACCAAGCACTTGAACAAGGAAAGACAGTTTTATTAGAGGGTGGCCAGGGAACGCTGTTGGATGTGGACCATGGCACCTATCCGTTTGTGACTTCTTCGAACCCCACAGCGGGCGGCGCTTCAACTGGCAGTGGCATTGGGCCAACTCGCATTAAGAGCGTGATTGGGATTTTGAAGGCCTACACCACCAGAGTTGGAGCAGGCCCGTTCCCAACCGAGTTGTTTGATGAGTGGGGAGAGCGACTGAGAAGTGTTGGCGGTGAATTTGGAACTACCACCGGCAGAGAAAGACGCTGCGGTTGGTTTGATGCACCGGTTGCTCGCTATGCCACCAGAATCAATGGCCTAACCGACATCTTCCTCACCAAGCTTGATGTTCTAACTGGCATCAAGGAAATTCCGGTCTGTGTTGCTTATGAAGTTGATGGCAAGCGCGTAGAAGAAGTGCCTGTTTCGCAAACTGACTTCCACCACGCAAAGCCAATTTATGAGATTTATCCTGGTTGGGATGAGGACATCACCGGAGCAAAGACATTTGCCGATCTTCCAAAGAACGCACAAGAATACGTGCGTGCACTTGAGAAACTCAGCGGCACTCGCATTTCGGCAATTGGTGTTGGGCCAGATCGCAACGCAACAATCGTGTTGCACGACATGCTCTCAGCATGAGCGAAGCCCGCAACGGACTGGATGAGATTCCATACCCAGACGAAGCCTTCAATAGCTGGGGTGCGTCGGCGGTCGGAGTTGATCCGCTGCTGGCAAGCTTCACCTCGCTGCCCTACCAGCCCGTCAGACCGCACGTTCCCTTCTATCGTTTCCTTGCTTATCCAGACATCCTCGATCTTCGCAAAGCGGGTTACGAGCTAGAGCGCTTCATTCCCCTGTTTGATCAGCTCGAGGATGTTCGCTATCGCGACGCATTGCTGCTCAGCTCTGCGCTGCACTACTTTGACCCAGCACTTGGTTGGAGTGCAAGAAGGTGTGCAGAGATTGAGCTGGAAGTCTGGGGAGTACTGACTGAACACGGAGTTGGTGAAGTGCCAAGGTTGCTTAGAAGATTTTTAGGTAAAGCTTTTCCTGCAGACACAATTTCTCAGTTGACCGTGGACCTCACCCAGGTTTTCTTCTGGGCGGCGCTCGCAGAACTAGCGGATGACTTGATTTGGAAATACCCAGAGCTTGCCTGGAAGAGCGAGTATCTCAAGTTCCCACTGCGACTTATTAGTTAGCAGTAGGGAATCAGGATTTTCTTTACGGCAGGTAAATCTGCCTCAGACCAATCCAATTCTCCAAGATCCTTCTCGGAAACCCAGCGCAATTCACTGTGGTCAGTTGAAGAGAGAGGTTTTTCAGAAACCAGGTCACAAACAAAGCAAACCAATTCAATGTCGCCTGTTATCGTCCGATCAAATTCTCTGACCACTTTGATTTCAACGGAGAGTTCTTCTTTTATTTCTCTGACGAGTGCGGAAGTAAGTTCTTCTCCATCGTGTGCTTTGCCGCCAGGGAATTCCCATTTGCCTGGAAGTGATTTCCATTCTCCGCGCCTAGCGCAGAGAAAGTTCCCTAGCTCATCTTGGATTATTGCGGCAACAACAACTGTCATGCCTACACACTAGCGAGGAAGATTTGCCTCAATCAGCGCAATGATGTCTTCCGAGTCAGGCTGAGTGTTAGGGCGGAAACGGTGGATGGTTCCGTTTGGCAGAATCAGAAACTTTTCAAAGTTCCACATCACCGGACCCGCTAGTCCCATTCGATCCTTTGTCTTCACCAGCTGCTTATAAAGCGGGTGACGGTTTCGTCCGTTGACATCTGCTTTTGATGTCATTGGGAAAGTTACGCCCCAGGTAGTTGAGCAGTATTCGTTGATTGCCGTTTCGTCCTTGAGCTCTTGCTTGAAGGAAGATGATGGAACGCCAAGGACCGTGAAGCCGCGAGGGCCATATTTCTTTTGCAGTTTTTCGAGAGTTTCATACTGCGGGGATAGACCACACCTGGATGCAACATTTACGACCATGACCAGCTGGCCCGCGAAATCCTTGGACGAGCGCTTAGAGCCATCCAGCATCGTCAGTTCTACTTCTTCTTTAAGCATGGGAAGTAGTAACCCCTTCGGGGGACAACTAATTCCTAAGCTTGAGCCTTCGGGCCCCTCGGGCAACAAACATCCTGGCTCCGGAGACCAAATAGCCCAGCGAAATGAAGGAAATAGCGATTATCAGGATGTAGGTAAGCATGCCGGTGATGCCTATTTCGCTGTTTGGGTTGATGAACCAGTATGGCCACCAGTTATCCAGCATCCCTCTCACAACCGAGAAAGAAAGCCAGACCAGCGGATAGACGATCACCCAAAGTGCTTTGCGCCACTTCGGCAGGACACCTTTATAAGAGAGCAAGTAGTCGAAAAAGACTGCAATTGGTGCCCAAGTGTGAATCACCAAGTTTGGAATCCTAGGCCAGTCGTAACCAACGTCTCTGGGATCAATTGCACCATCGCCAAGCAGGGCGTGATAAACCACTCCGACGATGATCATGCTCACAGTTGCCACCAGTCGCACCGTAGAAAGTCGCTGCGACTCCTCCTTGCCACTTAGCAAAACATAGGCACCAATCAGACCAACCACGCCAGCCAGAATGGAAGAGTCAATTGAGAAAAAGACAAAGTACTCAGTTGGTCGAAAGCGATTGGCCAGGATTCGATCCGTAATTTGCCAGACCACGCTTCCCAGAAGAGATATTCCGATGGCAAGGCGCAACAATCCAAAGCTGTAACGGTAGAGCACTTATTGACCAACTTCCTCAAGGAATTTGATTACTTCGGTTGCAAATTCCTCTGGTTTTTCTTCATTTGGCAAATGGCCGGTGCCAGCGATGATCACTAACTTGGCGCCTGCGATTTTCTGCGCGACAGCTTCAGAATCAGCCGTTGGCACGACCGTGTCGGCGTCACCAGTGATCACTAGAGTCGGCATTGAAATTTCAGAAATTCTTTCGCCAACTCCGTTGCTGCGCGGGGCTTTATTGAAAAGCCAAAAAGCTTTTTCCCATCCCGCCACCTTGAGTGGTGCGGTGTAACCAGCCAGCACTGCATCAGTTATCTTTGAATCGTCGACGTAGCTTTCATAGAGAAGATCTAAACCACTTGTTGCAATAGTTGAAACCAGTAGCGGGCCTAAGTGGTCTATCTGTGGAATGTCAAAAATCCAACTAATGCCACTGCCCGGTGCACCTGCTAAGCCAACGGCTGGTGCAAACAAAAT
>JACCDG010235466.1_pt1 | contig 13302 bp, 29 predicted proteins | sample 7442471 | NCBI WGS metagenome assembly JACCDG01 (sample SAMN15323444, study PRJNA562643) | freshwater metagenome | isolation source: river surface water | place: USA:Blue River Watershed | collected 2017-08-17 | reverse complement strand
TCATGAGTATAAATGTTGCGTTTACCACCCGTTAGGGTGATACCGTGACACAATGGAATATGGGAAGATGAGAGTACCTAGAGAGAGGATGATGATTATGGGTACGTACACTTACCTCAGCAAGTACGCCACCGATGCAGACTTTGGGGTGTGGGTTGGGTGTCTCGCCTGCTATAACGAGGGACGTTTAACGGGTGAGTGGGTAGACGCTAGTGACTGTGTGGGGTTTGTACCGTGCACCCGTGAGGGTCACGAAGAATGGTGGGTGATGGATCACGAGGCAGGTTCACTGATCCCGGGGGGGTGCTCTCCGAATGAGGCGTATGAGACATATGAGCATGTGGTGTGGCTACTGTCCTCATCCGTGCCACTTGAGGCTATCAAGGCGTACCTAGACAACGTGGGCGGTAGCGTGCGTGACCTGTCTGCTACGCAACTTGAGGACGCATACCGTGGAGAGTATGAGTCGTGGCGCGAATACACTGACAGTATGGCAGATGAGACTATGCTAACGGGTGTGTCTGATACCGTGGCGATGTACTTTGACTACCAGAAGTGGGCCGATGATCTAGAGATGGACCACCACTACACCCGTAACTCTAAGGGTATGGTGTATGTGTTTCAGAACGTGTGACTAGTCACCCGTTAGGGTGATACCGTGACAGTAGAGAATCTGGTAAGGTTAGAGAGTACCGAGAAAGGATGAGAATATGAGGGTGCAACTGTGCTTGGGTGAGCGTGAGTCGATTCTAATACTGAGGCATGGGCCGAGTGTGGTAGACGATGAGGTTATCCCTATCCCGTGGCCTGCCTATAGTGCACGACACCACGCCGCTCACGAGTTGAGCGTGCTTGGGTATCGCGTGATGGGTAAGTGGGTGCGCGGCGATGGGTTCTTACTGAACAACGTCACCCGTATGGGTGATACCCTGACAGACGAGTACCGTGCAACACTGACAGTAGAGAAAGGATGAAACGATGAAAGCCTACAGTTTGAGCACACCAGAAGGTGACTCACTACTCGATTACGAGGATGATGCGGCGCTATTCGCGGCAGTGTACGAGGGTAGCGGGAATGTGACGCTAGCACAGAACGTATACGCGGCAGTTAACGACGATGATCCAAGATACCTAGACGTGATGCGTCAGCAGTTGCTCAGTAACTACGGTGTGACCCTGACAGTACACAATGACGAGGATGATGAGGGAGAGTGAGTACGATGAGTGTAGTAGTCGTTAACGATGGGATGCGACCCGAGAATCTGACCACGGGTGTAGTCCTAGAGAGTAGTCGTGGGCACTACGCCGCACGGATGCTAGTCGAGTACGCCTTGTACTACGGGTGGGACGATGCAGCCGCACGGCAGGCAGTAGACGAGTACGACTTGTACCACGGGTATGAGCGCTGGCGTTACGCGGATACGTGGTACGACATTACCGAGGATGCATTGACTCACCTAAACCTCATCACTGAGGGTGGTGTGTGGTGGTGGTGCGATGGTGACCTGAGACTAGACACATACGAGGATGTGGAAGGGATGAGTGAGTGATGATGAGGGCTGTTAGTCGTGAGTCTGTACCGTGTGACGTGGAACTACTGAGCGTGAGTCGTGACGACATTGTGAGTGGGTACACCCGTGATTATCAAGCGTAGCGGAGAGTCTGTGCTAGCCATGATGCAGCATCACGACACGTGGCGTGACTTGGAGAGTGCACGTGATTACTACTCGCGTGCATACGAGCAAGTGTGATACCCTGACAGTACCGAATGAGAGGATGAGTTACCATGACAACAACACTGAGCAAGACACAACTGAGCACGTTACAGAAGCGTGCGGCACATAACGGGGTGCTGCTGTGGGAGGATGGTGGGTGGCGATACCCTGACGGGATCATTAGCGATGCACCACACCCCGATATCCCCGACTCCCGCACCATGATTAGCGGGATTGAGGACGTGATTAGTTTGGGTGCGGCGAGTGACTACGCCTACTCGATGAGTGGGGTGGGTGTGCACATGGGATACGCCTGCTCAACCGACCGATACCGTGCCTACTCCGTCACGTACCCGAGTCTCGATGGGCAGGACGTATACCTATCAGTGAACATGTGCAAGACGCTGATCGGGTTGTTCAGCACGCGTCTGTGGAAGGACAGTGTTGCGTATGCATGGCAGGACGGCACACAGACGTACGTGCAAGTGGGTAGCGTGCTGCTTAGTGCTGCTAATGGTGTGCGTAGTGCCGAGTATGTGGTGTCCACGGTGCGTAAGTTGTTCGCTAACCTGAATGACTACCGTGATACGGGTATCCCATTCCCTATCTACAAGGATGCACCTTATCAGGCGGCATACGAGGACGGTAAAGGGTGGGTTGCGTTGCCTAGTCCGTTCACATACGAGGACGTGCGTCGTGCCTACCTGCAAGTGAACAACCCACTCATCGTGTTCGATGGTGGCTACGCTGACGATGCGGGACGGTTCAGCCGTGGGAACATGCACGTGAGCAACACGTGCCCGGGCGGTAAGGCAGTCTACGCACGCACGGTGCAACGTGAGGCACTAGTCATGCCGGTGCGTATCTGATACCGTGACACTACGAGAAAGGATGAGGATGATGAGTAGCAAGAGTGCACGTCTAGAGTACCTACGCTGCCCGAGTTTGGGGGTGAGGACGATGAGTGAGTACAAGTACGTGGCTCCGTACACGGGGTTGGCAGGGGCACATCATCCACGTGGCTACTAACGGGTGGCGGTACTGCGATAGGTGCACCGATCATCACTCATTCGGTACTGAGGGGGTGGTGTGATACCATGCCACCACGTAAAGGCACGACACGATTCGGCTGGTGCCTAGACGACGCACACGATGAGTGCTGGGTGGAGAACAACGGACAGACGTGCACCTGCGAGTGCCACGATCAGTCTGAACATTGGGACGGGATACCACCGCTAGGTGGCGACGATATGGATGGACGGTAATACCATGACAGTAGACACCCTGACAAAGGAACAACGCAACACGCTAGACGAGTTGCTTACACCAGACATTGTGCACGCACTAGACCGTGCCGCTAGGACACGATGCTACGGGACGCTAGAGAGTGACGAGGTGGTGGGTAAGACGCTGCTGCGTATCGCACGGGGCATCGACACGTACAAGGATGAGGGTAACTTTAGGGGGTGGTGCATGAGTGTGCTGTTCTCCACCCTGAACAGTGAACTCAAGCACCGTGGCATGGTGGCTAGGAACTACGGCGACCGTGTGCCTTTCCCTGATTCCATGCACGAGGGGTGGGATGAGGATATCGCTGACCCTACCTGCGACACAGAGTACCAAGTCACGGATATGCAGCACGTGTCTGATACCATGACACTAGTGTTCGACACGCTGCCTAAGGATCAGGCAACCGCACTACTCATGTTCAGCGAGGGCTACACGTATAAGGAGATTGCCCAAGCACACGGTGTGTCTGTGGGCACGGTGTGCAGCAGGGTGAAACGTGCACGCACCAAGGCTCAAGTCATACTGAGTGCCGCTCGATGAACTCCGCAACCTATCTAGTGTGTCCTGTATGCGGATTCAGACAGACGTGCATGAACACGGTCAACAGCATCCCACAACCGGCGACTCACCGCACCCGTGGCAGCACCAAGTTCCTCAGCAATCTCACGTGTTGAGAACCCGTCACGGTAACGCAGACGTAGCAACTGCTGATCGGGGGCACTCAACTTCTCAACGGCAGCAGACACGTCCAACAATACAGAAACCGCATCCCCTACCCTACTGTTTCCGCGCACCCCTACCGTGCCACCGTGCCGGGGGTCTATCACTGCCTGTTCAGTCGGCCAGTCCTCACGATCCCAGATGTAGGGCAGTGCTGCCTTCACCTGTTCCTTGGTGTACGGACTCCACTCATCCTGCAACCTTCTACCGTTGTGTGCTTCCTGTTCCTTCATGGCACGCTGCAACCCGTGGCGGTACAGTGCCTTACCAAGTTTCTGCCTACCCCCCGGCTCAGTGCGGTAGCGTTCCACGTGTCCGTAGTTCACGCACATCCACAGCAACAGGTCAGCCTCAATGTCGGCAGCATCAGCCGCCTTCCACTTGCGGGACACGGCGTACGACTGACGTTTGCACAGTGCGTACTCGTCGTCAGTGAACTCCATGCTTGCGCTCATAGTTCTTCCTCGTCCCACCAGTGATCGTCGTTGCTGTCGCACTGCAACTGAAACGAGTCCTCACCCCACCCGACTACCACGATCTTGAGGCTCCCCGTGCACCCGTCATAGGGGCATGGGATAGGCGGAACCTTGGGCTTCTTCACCACGAGTACCGTGCCCCCTCCACTGTGAAACTCTTACCGTTGAACAGCACGAGATTCGGGGTGACCTTACGGTTGCGGATATGCAGGATTGCGAACGCCTGTTGCCAGTTAGCGTGCCCGCCTTTGAGGTAGTCGGCCTTACCCATATCCATCAGGTGCCCCACCTCCAAGCCGACAAGACGCTGCGTGTCCTTAGCGTTAAAGCCTTGAGTGAAGTGTTGGATGCCTGCCTTGTGCGTGTGCCCACACACCACACTTGCCCCGATGCGTTTGGCAATGTTCAGTGCCGTGCCCCCGGGTGTCTGAATGAGGCTGCCCTCATCCCCGTGTGCCAGCACCCAGCCCGGGGCGAACTCCCACAGTGAATCGTGGTAGTGGATCGGGAGAGGCAACTCACCTGACAGGGGAGTCTCGTCGTACCCGTAGATACGGGGGATGGTGAGCGGTGACCCCTTGCCCTGCAACGCAGGGGCGTACTTGCTGAGGTACTTGAGGATGCGGTCGCCATGATTGCTACGCATGACGTGATGCTCAAGGTCGTAGACAGGATCGTCAACGTCGGTACGCATCAGCCGCAGTGCGTCGTCAATCTGGCGCATCACCCCGTTCACACGCACGGCGTTCTCCCAGAATGTGCCAGCGTATTCTTCTGCCTGCCCTTTGTTCCACCTTGCAGGCTCGGGGGAGTCAGCCTCGTCACCTACGTTGAGCACACCTGTCGGCTCGTAGTCAGTGATGAACTGACACAGTGCGGTGACAGCACGCTGATCGTGCGACGGAATCTGCAAGTCGGGTACGACGATGTAGTCACCGTCTTTGAGGTAGCGTCGGGCCACGATCTTTCCTAACTGTCAGTGTATCAGGCGTAGAGTGCGAGGTCGGATTGTTCGACAATGAACTTGTGCTTGCGTGCTTGCTTCACTGTGTTAGCCAGCAGTGCGGCACGGTAGCCTGCCTCAATATCGACCGGGATGATAGCCGCCTTGTCGATGTTGTCGGACGGCACGTGCAGGGCGTACGCCACATGCAGCGACGGGGGAGTGTCCCACTCGTGTCGGGTCTGCGTGTCAAGGTCGTACAGGTTCTCGCTGTACCCGTAGCAGGCGAACTGCACTGCCCACGACAGGGCGCTGTACTTGGGTGCGGTTGCCTTGCTCGTCTTGAGGTCGGCAATGAACACCTGATAGTCGCGGTTGTGCACGAGAAGGTCGAAGGTGCCTGCCGTTTGCAGGTCGTCGTTCACGACTGACTGCTCAGACAACAGAGGTTCAAACCCTGCCTCGTGCAACAGCATCAGTGCGCGGTCGGCGTACTTCTTCACATCGGCGGGGTAGTGTGTCACGTCGTCACCGTTGAGCATGGCGTTGACACAGGCGTGGACGCTGGTGCCGTAGTCGGCTGCGTTGCTGCTGCCTGCCGCATCCATCGACCGCTGCACAATGTCATTGAGTGTGGCGCTGTCGTCCTGTGCCGCACCCGCCGCCTGTGCTTGCAGGTACGGGTTGCGTGACAGCCCATACACTGTCTGCCGCAACTTCCACTTGGTCAGTGCACTGTCGTCGTCAAGCACCTTGCCCAGAGAGGACGGGCGCTGATACGGCAGCGGCTTCATGCTCTTGCCCTGAGGGTCGGACACGAGGGGTCGGCCCCACCTGTCACGGGGGAAGTCCAGCAGTCCTGTTGAGTCAGTCATTGTCTTGCACTACCTTCTTCCGGTACTCGTCCATCAACCTGTCTACTCGTTCTTCTGCCGCCTGCACTGAGGTGTGCATCATGGCGTAGCCGCACACGTCCAACCAGTGATCGGGTTTGTCCTGTGCCTTGCTCCGCACGATCTTGTCAAGGATGAACATGACGCTGACCTGTGCCGGGGTGACCCGTGTGCCCAGATAGGTAGTCCACATCTGTGAGGTTCTGGCGTGGTGCGAGTACGACTCCCCGTACTGCTCGTCACGCTTGCGGTACACGGCACGTGCTACCTCTAGCAGTAGTTGATCTGCTGCTGCCAACTCCCAACTGTCCATCGGGTCGGTCAACTCGTCGTCGGGCCATACCGGAGAGTTGTAGTCCTCAATGCGTTGCATCAGCGTTGTACCCCTATCTCGATGCGTAGGTATTTGATTCTTGAACTAGACACGATGTTGTGGATGAACTCTGCCGCTGCCTTGCGGGTGCGGAAGTCCCTGTCCAACAGGGGTACATCCCCGTCGCTGACGGTCACGGCGAACTTACTCACACTCATCACCTGTCTCTGAGTTGTAGGTGCTCGTGCACGTACACATGTGCACTCCCTCGTGCCCATCGACTAGATCGCACACGTGATAGGCCCCACCCCACGTCACAAAGCACGTCATGGCAGCACCCGGGCCACCTCCCACGTCTGCGGGGTGCCGTCGGTGGCACGGCAGCAAGGGCAGCGTCCGGCGCCGTTGCTGTAGCAGTCGTAGCCGCAGCAGCCGCAGCGGATCTGCACGCCGTGGATGCGGTGACCGGGGCGGAGCCGGATCATCGTGCACACCCCTGGCAGGTATCGACATGTGCGTCACCGCACTCACACTGATAGCCGTCGTCGTACGCAGCGGGGATACACCCGCAACCACATACGTGCTCGTCGTCCCACAGCGGCACGTCCTCGTAGTCCTTCACTTGTACCCCACCCCCGCAACGATCAGCCCGACAGCGAGCAGGATGAGTGTCACTTGCAGGAACATCGCAGTACCCACGTCACACCCCCAACTGATTCATCACACCGACTGCCCCGTCAGCGAGGTACACGTCGTTCACGTCCATCCCGTCAGGCATGACGACAGGTAAAGCAGCATCGAGTTTCTTTGACACGTTGCGTGCGAACTCCTGCCCTGCCTTGTCACCGTCACCGATCACGAAGATTCGGTCGAACCCCTCCAACACCCGGGCGAAGTGTGGCTTCCAGTTGTTAGCCCCCGGTATCCCGACTGCCGGAATGTCACACAGATAGTTCAGGACTAGCGCATCTATCTCCCCTTCTGTTACGGCAAGGTATGAGCGTGTCGTCAGGACAGACGTGACGTGATACATGCGGGTGTCTTGCATCAACGTGAGGTACTTGGCGTGTCCCTCATCCTTGCAGCGGTGGTCGGACATGCAACGGAACTTCATGCCCACCACCCCGCTCGTCGTCAGGTACGGGATAGAGAGCCTGCCACGGTACATCTCGTGCCCCATCACAGGGGTATTGACAACGCCTAGACGAGCCTCCCTGGCTGCGGTACGGGTGATGCCACGTGACGTGAGGTAGTCGCTGGCGGTGTCAAGGCTGTCCTCGTAGTGCTGCATAGCCTCCAGCAACAGGTCACGTCCCTTCGTGCTGCGCTTCAACTGTGCCGGGGCACGCTGAACAGGGACACGCGGAACCTGCCACTCATCGAGTCGCTTCCTGGCATCCTCAGGTGTCAGGTCGTACGCCTTCGACAGCACACCGACAGAATCCCCAGACACGTCACACCCGAAACACTTGAACACACCCTCAGTTTCGTTGTACGTCGCTGAGTTGTGTGAGTCGTCGTGGAACGGGCAGGCGATACTCACCCATCCGTCACCGTCGTCGGGAATGTCAGCGCCACAGTTACTCAGCACGTCGCTGATCGAGGGCTTGTACTCTGCGAGTCTCATCAGTAAGCGAACCTTTCAAGCATGGCCTCAAGGTTGTCGATCAAGTCCTCGTCGTGTGCCTTGAGGTGCATCTGCCACAGTGCGACAAGCATGTGATTATCGGTGTGCCTGACCACCAGCCCACACATCGGGCACACCCACCCGTTACCCTCGGTGGCGAGGCGCTTACGCAGCAACATCATGGCCCCACCTGTCACCTAGAATGTCAGCCTCAGCGTCAATCGGAATGCCGTAGAAGGTGGTACGCATGGCGTTCAGCACTGCCTCACGTGCCTGTTCTGCCTGATCCTCAGGTACTTGCAGGATCACCTCGTCATGCACGAACATCCACAGTGCCTCAACGCCTACCGCATCAACGATGCGTTGCACGGCAACAGCGAACAGGTCACGTGCCGTGGACTGAATCAGGTAGTTGAGGTTTGCGTACCCTCGCTCGGGGTCAGACGGGATACGACGACCCGCAGGATTCGTGACAACAGGCAGGCCGGACAGTATGTGCGCCATGACTGCCACTTGCGGGTACGTACTCTTCCACTTGGTGACAACCCCACGTGCTTCCTCCATATCAATCCCGGCTTGCTTGCTCAGAGTCCCGGCACCGCCTCCGTACAGACTCCCGAAGTTGACTTGCTTGGCAACCTGCCGCTGTCCCTTAGTGAAGTCGTAACCGAACAGGTGCCGTGCGGTGCTGTCGTGGGTGTCCTCCCCATTGAGGATCGGCTCTGACAGTGCCTTGTCACCTGACAGGGCTGCGGCCACACGAATCTCGATCTGCGAGAAGTCGGCTGAGATGAGCACGTGCCCGGGGGCGGCGACGAAACAGCCACGCAACTCAGGGTCGCTCTTCTTCAACGTCTGCAATGCAGGGTTGACCACGCTCATCCTGCCTGTGCGTGCGCCTAGCGTCTTAATCTCAGGGTGTACGTAGTCATCGTCATCGGCGTGGGCGAGGAACGACTCAAGGTTCGTGATCGTGTTCTTCCTCTCCGACATGATGCGGCAGCAGGCAAGCACGGTGCCCACATCCCCATCGGGGTAGCGTTCACACAGATCGGGTAGGGCTTCCTTGTCTAGTTGCGGTCGGCCCTTGTCAGTCACACGGTCAGGGTCGAACTTGACACCACGCTCCTGCAACCACTCCACCCGTTTCGGGGAGAGGGCAGATGGCAGTCCCGTGATAGACCTGACAACGATTGACGCGTCCTCGTACTCAATCGTGTAGTTGTTGAGCAGGCGAGTGATGCGGTCAACGTCCACCTTCATGCCGCTCAACCGCATCGACGTGGCGATAGACCCCAGCCACAACTCCTGCTGAATCAGGGACAGCGGGATTCCCTTGTCGATCAGGGACTCCATGAGTACGGGGGCGAGCAGACGCACGGCGAGGGCATCGAGTCCTGCGTAGCGAAGGATCGCCGGGGCTGTGTGATCGAGGTTCGCCCACCCCCACGTGTCGATCTTACGCTTGCTACGCATCGTGCCCTTGGGGGCGTGCACCGCTGCCTCTTCAGCAAAGAACTGTGCACGGTCCTCGTCAGCCTGCACTAACTCGTCAGCCTTCAACACCTCCTGTGTCAGCGGCTTGAGCCCATGCTTGTGTTCGTTGCCTGGGTTGAGCAGGCGGGACAGAATGTAGGTGTCAATGACCTTCGGGCCTAGGCACACCCCGACCGTGCACAAGGCAATGGTGTCAAACTGTGAGTGTGTGGTGACCTTGACCTTCGGGTTCTCCAACGTGCCGATCAGTGCCTCGTTCACCCCGGCCACGTTCAGCGGGAGTACGTAGGTCTGATCCCCGTCGCTGATCTGTACCAGGGTGACGGCGAACTCCTCACTCCACGGGTCCAGCCCTGTCGCTTCCACGTCAAGGCCGAACACGGTGAACCCGCGCATCGTCTTGAACTCCACCCAATCGGTGTACTCAACCACATCGTCAAGGTTCTGGGCCACGTAGACGGTGTGCGGCTCTGCCATGAAGGTCACGGGAATCTCGATCACACCCCCACCTCGGCAGGGAAGCACTCAGGGCACACCCACAACTGAGCGCCGTAGACGTGGTGTGTCTTTGCTACGCCGTGAGTACGGCACACAGGGGGGTGGGGGCTACCGCCAGCGAGGGAATCAAGGAACCTGTACGGCTGCTGTTGAGCGCACTTGGCTACGAATCGTTTGACTGTTGTGGCTTCAATCACGTGATACCCTCCCTCTTACTGGACAACACTTGTCACGCTGCGTTTATTCCCCATCACACACCGGGAATATGTGTGTCCCTAATCTGCATTCTAGCCGCATCGAATGACAGATACCCTCCGAAAGTACCTCGGGCATCAGCCTTCCCAAACCTGTTCTTCACCACTGCAACACCCAGCATGTCGGTGGTAGGATCGTTGTCTATTGTCAGAATCACGGCAGGTAACTGGCCTACCTTCCCTTGTAGTGCTGATCGTGGTGGTGCAATCCCGATGGTATTGACTGCCTCTGACGTGTGATGCAAAGCGAGAACAGCGCTCTCAGTTTCACGGCTCATGTTCTTCAACCGCTGCACTGTCTTGCGTAGCCCACCCCACTCGTCGTGCCCCTCCACTGCTACGTCGATCAGGTTGTCCACGATGAGCAGTGCCGGGGTGACCCCGTGCACCTCTTCATAGGCGAGGATTTCTTCTTCGATTCCGAACAGTGAGGGTGTCGCATCAAACGACCATGCAATGTGTTGCGTCTGATCGAACACTGATTGCGCCCACGGTATGTCGTTGAACATTCTCGCTTCTGCCTCACTCATCTTCATCCCGGTGAGCATGGCTGCGGTGCGGGTACGCATCGTCTGTTCGCTTGTGTCAGCGCAGATGTAGAGCGTGGGTACGTTGGCGTGGACGGCGACACTGAGGGCGAGGGAACTCTTACCTGACCCGGGCTGCCCTGCTACGAGGGTCAACTCTGACTGTCTGATCTGGACACCGACGTTGTTGAGGGTGGTGAAGGGGAGCGGGAGTGCGGTGCCTGCACGTTCCCTGCGCCCCACGTTGCGGGTGAGTGACTTCAACTCATCCCCCTTTGTTAAGCATATGAACTATCCCCGTTAAGGTGAGTCTGCCCTAAGTGACCTGTATCACGCAACCCTCTGTATCGGATTGCTTACTCAGGGTAGAGAGACACCCCCCGCCAGAGGAAAGGATGAGAAACCCTGGCGAGGGGTGTCAGTGGTCAGGGGAGGGAGAGTGAGACACCTCCCGTGACCTTCCCGCCACCCACGGGGGTCTTACCAGTGCCCAGCCTCAGCGGTAGTCGCAGGCTGCTGCACCGTGAACAGGTTGGGATTCTCGCTGACGAACTTGTCACCCTCAGCCTGCTCATCGGGGGACACCCCGACAACAGTGAGGTAGCGATACCCACTCTGCCCACTAGTCTTGTGTTCGATCTTGCAGATGATCGTGCTCCCGACATAGGGCCGGAGGGAGTCAACGATTGCGGCGTTGCTCCAAATCTGATTCGGTGCTGACTTGCCGCTCACGACGCTGGCAACGTTGACCTTGATCGCAGGCTTGCCTTCCGGCGAGAAGCGTGTCTTGAACGCCTCAACGTACTCAAGCACCTCGATCACCAGCAACGTGTTGACCACACTGCTAGGTGAAACGCGAACCTTGTCTCCGTCCTCCTGTGTAGGAGGGGTGAACTTAGTGGTAACCGTCACGGGTTGAACTCCTTTGCGTGTCTACATTCTGAACAACAATCGGGGGAAAGACTTTATTCCCCAACGTCACAGTATCGTGGAAGTGACTACCTCTACCCCGTCACCTTCACCCCACCTCTTAACGGCAGAAAGGGAGACAACCTGTGAATCGTCACGGTAGGCAATACCAGTGAGAGCATCGAGTATTGCTCTACTCAACTTGTCTACGTCAGGACGTTGTATGTGATGTTCACTGAACCCGTTACGTAGTGACCCGTCACTCTTGACGTGTGACTTAGGACGACTAAAGGTGAACACTAGTTCTACTGTCACTGGTGACTCGGTAGGTTCTGAGTAGACGTGACTAGCAACTGAGGCAACGTCACGTCGCCACTTAGATACGTACTTAGACGCTTCAACGATACGTCCTCTAACGAAAGACTTGGAACCTTGAGGTCTTGGAGTACCCGTCACTACGAATCGTTGCGTCGTCACAGTGTCTCGTATAGACAGGGAAGTAGGGATAACTAGGGTAATCCCTGTTACTAGTTACAACACCTGTGACGTAGCGTTTATTCCCCTGTCACATCACTGACTCGTAGACTTCTTCCTTACTGAGTACACGTGGACGGATCGGGATACCGTCAGGTTCGCCTGAACGCACTTTTATGCATTAATCTATACACAGATAGATCTCTGTAGTTATTTATGCATTCAATGGGTCACTGCTCTCGTCTGCTATCACGTAGTAGAACCCGGGCATTGCAGTTGGGCAGTACGCTACTACGGCGTTGTTGCTGCGTAGTAGACAGGGCATAAATCTGATACCGCGAATGTTATACGTAGTAGAGGGTTTATGCGACTGCCATAGTTACACGGCCGAAGGGATGAGTCCAATGGCGATTATCAAGGTGAAGATCAGCGAGGCACGGGTCGAATACCTTGAGCACCTTGAGGCTCGTGGGGTGAAAGCATCCACCCGCCGTGTGTACGAGGGCCTTGCGGGGCACCACATGTTCCCGGTCGAAACCGCAGAAACGACGCTGAGGGTCGTGAACACGTGACCCTACTCCTAACACCTAGGCGACGTGAAAGTGCCTCAGCGTCGATTCTAGACCCCTTCTCGTGGCATTCTAAGGAGATAAGGTAACATGAGCATGAGAAGAAGCGCAGCACACGCAGCAGTAACCGAACACAACATGATGGTGGCCGATCTTGAAGAAGCACAAGCCGCCATTCAGCGGGTGCGGGAGTTGTGCCAGTCGGCCAGGGTCAGCATCTCCAAGGGCTGCCTGTGCCACGGCGACGAGTGCAGCGGAACCTGTGGCCGTGGCAAGCCACTGGCCTGGAATCTCAACCCCGACGACATCCTCCGCATCTTGGACGGTGACGCATGAGCGTGTACAGCGAAGCGTGCGGTTGCCAGTGGTGCGCGAATCTGGACGCCAAACCATGCGTCGTCATCGAGCGTCTGGAACAACGGATTGCCGCACTGGAAGGACGAGTCGATGACTGAGACGAAGCAATGGATGGGGCTGCACAATCACGACCGGCACTTCTACTCCCCCGGCTACGGCGACCGATGCGGGAAGTGCTGGTATTGCAGCCCTGAAACGCCCTGCTACTGCTGCCTCGCCGCCGAGGTCGAGGCGCTACGG
>JACCDG010562303.1_pt1 | contig 13303 bp, 7 predicted proteins | sample 7442471 | NCBI WGS metagenome assembly JACCDG01 (sample SAMN15323444, study PRJNA562643) | freshwater metagenome | isolation source: river surface water | place: USA:Blue River Watershed | collected 2017-08-17 | reverse complement strand
GGGCATTCTCCCGATGATCAGTCACCTCGGGGCGATGCTCTCGGCGACAGCCGGCGTTCTGCTGGCCAAACGGATGCGGGGGGAAAAGCAGAGGGTCGGGCTGGCCTGTTCGGGTGACGGGGCAACTTCCACGGGGTCTTTTCATGAGGGGTTGAATTTGGCGGCGGTGGAGAAGTTGCCCCTCGTGGTAATGGTGGCGGACAACGCCTACGCCTACTCCACGCCCAACACGCGTCAATTTGCCTGCACCGATCTGCTCGAGCGCGCCCGCGGCTACGGGGTGGAGGGCCACGGCTTGGACGCAACCGATCCGGAGGCATGTCAGGAGGTCGTAGGCCGGGCGATCCAGCGGGCGCGGGAAGGAGCCGGACCGCAGTTGGTGGTGGGCCGGTTGTTACGGCTCTGCGGCCACGGTGAGCACGACGATGCGTTTTACGTGGAAGCCCAGGTGAAAAGCTCATCCCGTGGACGGGACTGCCTGCAGGTTATGGAGGAACTGGTGAAAAAGCGTGGACGCGCGAAGGAGTGGGGCGAGTGGCGGGAGGAGGCGCGGGCCGAAGTGGAGAAGGCGGTGGAGCAGGATTCCAAGGAACCCGTGCCGGACCCTTTTGAGGAGCGGTGGCAAGCCACGGTGACACCAGGGGCGGTCGAGGAAGTCGGCGAGGAATGAGTGTCACCTATCTGGAGGCGATTCGGGCGGCCCAAGAGAAAGCGCTGCAGGACGATCCGAACGTCTTTCTTTACGGGCAGGATATCGGGCGTTTTGGCGGCGCCTTCAAAGCGACGAAAAACCTTGCCGAAAAATTCCCCGGGCGGGTGATGGATTCACCGATTTCCGAGGACGCGATGGTGGGATTGGCGGTGGGGGCGGCGCTGGAGGGGATGAAGCCGGTGGTGGAGATGCAGTTCGCTGATTTTTCCACGGTGGGGCTGAACCAGATGCTGAACCATGCGGCCACGACCTACTGGCGGACGGGCAAGCCGTGCCCGATGGTTCTGCGGTTGCCCTCGGGCGGGACGCCGGGGAGCGGGCCGTTCCACAGTCAGTCGATGGAGACGATCTACTCGCACTATCCGGGGCTGGTGGTGATGACCCCGGCCACGGTGGAAGACGCCTACACCATGCTGCTGGAAGCGATCGGGATGCAGGATCCGGTGGTCTTCTGCGAACACAAACTGCTCTATTACCATCTGAAGGCCGAGGCCCTGCCGGGGGAGGCGCTGCCGGCGTTCCGGGCACGGATTGCCCGACCGGGGCGGGATGTGACCTGCGTGGCCTACAGTGCAATGGTGCACGAGGCGCTGGCAGCGGCCGATGAACTGGCGGAGGAGGGGCACGAGGTGGAGGTGGTGGATTTGCGGACGGTGAAACCGTTGGACACGGACACGCTGTTGGGAAGTGTGGCGCGGACCGGGAGGCTGTTGGCCGTGGGGGAGTCGTGGCCGTGGGGCGGAGCGTCCGCCGAGGTGGTGGCGCGGGTGGCCTCCGAGGGGTTCGAGCTACTCGATGCGCCGCCGAAACGGCTCAATGCCAAAGACACACCGATTCCCTATCACCCGAATTTGTGGGCGGCGCATCGGCCGACGGCGGTGCGGATTGCGGCGAGCCTCCGCGAGGTTCTCCGCTACTAGCGAAGAGGACCAAAGGTTTCGTTAACGAGAACGTAAAAGGTTTACGAATACTTTCCGCCTAAAATCCCCAACTTTCGTGCCAGCTTAAAAAAAAGTGCGGGTGGAGAAAGATTTACCGCGAGCGGAGGGCGGTTGGTGGGGTGTAGGGATTATAAAGGGTTGCGGGGCGGGCGGCTTCGGCTGGTTTGATGGAGTTTAATTTATCCTCGGGTGTCATCTGGTCGGCCCGCGCATCGGTCTCTTTGAGATAATAGTTTCGATTCTCGGTAAATTCGGGATTGGCATCAGGAATCAGGACGTTGCCGGATGACCAGGCCCCCGCTCCGGCCGCGATCATGATGGGCGGGAAAATGAATCCGAGAGCCTTGGTGGTGTCGTCGGGGGGATTGAATTTCTTGTACCAGATCCGCAACGGAAGCTGGTCGGAAGAGCGGACTCCCACATCGATTCCTCCGGAACGTTCCTCCCCATCCACCTTGATTTTTCCGTCCGCGAGATAGCGGATGTAGCCCAATCCTTGGGCTTGGGATTTTAAATCCGCCGAATCCGCAGCGGTTCGTTTCTGGGGCCCTTCCACAACTTTCACCTGTTGGTAAATGCCGGCGGGTAGGAAAACTTCCACCCCCTTGCTCCGGATCGTCTGATCCTTGAGGATTCCCAATTGGCAGCCTTTGGGCCGGTTGAAATCCAGCAAAGGATCCAAAACCCGGGCCTTGGGACCCGGGATTGGCTGAGGGGTGGCCTTTTCGGAGGGAGATTTCGGCACCGCGAGCCGGCCGGGACTGGGGACTGGTGGCTGCGTGGCCACGGCTTGGGATGACACCGCAGCTGCGGGATTTTGGCTTTGAGCCCATGGTGTCCAGAGAACAACAGCCAGAAAGGCAGCGAGGTGCGGGAAGAGGAAAGCGGAAGGGGGAAAGAATCTCATGATCAGAAGCGGTAAATCAGGTTGAGGCCGGTTCCGGCATTGAGGGCCTCAAAGGTGCCCGTCTCCTGAACCTGGGTACTGTCACTCTTGGTCCAGCTGATAAATCCGCGCAGGGACACATACTCGACTGGGGTCCAAGTAACCGAGGCCCCATAGGTCTGCTGGATATCCAGGCGGTCATAGTTGTCGAACTGGCCGGGCTCCTGAATCCCGGTGTATTTTGCGAGACGTGCGGTGGCGTAGAACTGGAGACTCAGTTCGCGGGTCGGGACAATGCCCCAACTCACGGTGAGATTATTGTCCGTGCGTGAGAAGTTGCTGGGATTGGCCCAGACATAGGAAGCCCGGGCGGTGAGGGAGAGGGAGTGAATCTCCTCGATGACGTGGGACCAGTTGGCCTGCCAAGCCAGGGGATACTCGTCGAGGAAATTGGTGTAGGCGGAGCGGTCGCGTCCCGACCCCTCGTAAATGCTGGCCTGCACGGAAAAATTGAAGGAAAGATCGTCGTCCACCCTCCAGTCGAGACTGGCGTAAGGATTCATCACGTCGAAATTCAGGGCGGAAGGACCGGTGGTGGCATAAACGGATTTCGGAGGTTCCGCCTGGGCGTAGGTGAAGAACTGGTAGCGAAAGCCCGCCCGCGGAGAGAGCATCTGGTAGGTCTCATCCTTGATGGTCGGAGCAAATCCGATTTCCGGTGTCGTGATGATCTGCCAAGCACCAAAGGTGTTATCGATCGAGGCGGCGTAGAGGACGTTGCTGTTGTAAAAAGCCTGGGTGTCGACGGCCACAAAGAACCAGGGCTGGGTCGGTTCGTCCCCCAAAATTTTCACCTCGCCCATGTCTGGGGAAAGGGGTTTGGCCAGTAACAATCTGGCCTGGGGATCCTCTTTCGGTTGCGCCGTCTCCTCAGTTTGCTTCAGCTGGGTTCTTAACTGCTGATCCTGTTGCGTCTGCGACGAGATGGCGGCTGCCGAAGGGTTGGCCTGGCTATATATCTGGCCCGTTCCTGAGAAAAAGACTGCCCAAGTGAAAAATGCTAAAAGGCAGTGTTTTAGGTGTTTTTTTACATTTTGTAACCCAAACACAACATATGCGCACTTCACTACCAACACTTATACAATAAGTGGTGGTTATTCAATCAATACCCAACATCCGGTAAGGTAAAATTTTTGCTAGGGTTTACAATTCAGTAGGTTGAATAAATTCCTTTCCTGGAGCCTCTTGGCCGGTTTAGCCGTTTTGGGAACTCCCAAGCTTTTGGCTGTTTCGATGGGGTCTGGCCAAATCACGGCGATTCGAAATTCCGTAGAAAAAGTTGAGGATGGTAAAGGCCGGACCGCGGTAGTTTCCGACCGTGTGGTGGAAGGGGATATGGTACGGACGCGTTCCGGCTCCCTTGCGGAACTCACCTTTAGCGACAAGACCATCACCCGGATGGGATCCAACTCCCAGTTTTCCTACTCGTCCCAGGAGCGGTTGGTGCAGATCGAAAAAGGCACGGTTCTCATGCACACCCCGCCCGGCAACGGCGGTGCCACCATCCAGTCCGGTGGAGTCACCGGCGCGATCAGCGGAACCTCTTTTCTGCTCACGGCGCAACCAGCCATCTGCAACAAGAAACCCTGCCCTCTGCAGATGAAAGAACGGCCCAACGAAAAAGATCCGCTGAAACGATACTACTGCGAGGACCATCCGGACTATCCCCAGAAGCCGTCCACCGGGGGTTTTGCCATCGTGGTGCTGGAGGGCAAAGACATCACCAAAGTGACGGGACCGAACGGACAAACCGTCGAGTTGCGGCCGGGGGAAATGGCACTGGTAGGGCCGACTTCGGAAGGGGCGCCCAAGGTTTTTTATGTGGATTTGGCCACCATCGTCCGTACCTGTCCCTTGATTCAGGCCTTTCCCACCGCTCTGCCCAGCTTCGGGGAGATTCTTTGGACTGCTATGCTTCAGCAGAACTCGGGAAAGAAAGATCTGGGTCTAAGTGGTGTCGCCATGGGGACAGACGGCGACATCTTCGTGGCGCCCTCCGATCCCCCCAGCCCGTATAAATACGATTTTGACATGGCCTCCAATACACCCGGTTCCGGCCAAAAATATTCTCCAGGATTAGAGGAGGACATCGACACCGCCGCCGGTGGCGAAAATCGAGTCCCTCTCGTCGGGCCGACGCCCCCAGCCCCGGCTCCGCCTGCACCCCCCAATCCGCCGATTCCGCCCCCGCCGAATCCAAACAATCTGCCCGTCACGCCAACCCAGCCAACCGCCCTCACGGTCACCGGCCCGTCCACTCTGGTTGCCGGGCAGCTTGCCACCTTCACCGTCAGCATGGACGCTCCGGCCACTACTCCCACCATGGTCACCCTGAACAACGATTTACGCCTGGGTGACGCACCTATCACCGTGACGATTCCCGCTGGAGCCACGAGCGTCAACTTCACGGCGCAGATTCCTTCCGCCGGCATCAACTACAGCTCCGGGAGTGCCAACATCCTCGCGTCTGCCAGCGGCATGACCTCGGGCAGTTACTCCAAAAACCTGGCTCCCGTCCCCTTGCCGGATGGCTCCTATTCCGGTGCCATTGCGGGGAGTAGCGAATCGCCCGTGTCCGACCTGCGGGGTGCCAAGATGGATCTCTTCGCCTCGCACGACATCACCCTCAACGGGGTGGACGCCAATCGCGTGGGTGGAGGGATCGAAGTCAAATCCTTCTCCGGAAAAGTCACGATCGATAACAGCTCGTTCGACGCCTGGATGCAGAGGGATATTAATCCCTTCCTTGTCCCTGACTTCGGTTATGGCCTGACCACATTCAACGAGACCATCCCGGGCCTGACCGTTACCGCTCCAGTGCTCGGCATCAAGATGAGCCCCACTGGCGCCACCGGATCCCGCTTCACCGGCAACGGCACCATGTTCCTCGGAGACTACATTGTGCGCGTGCAGCACGATCCCGACGGGGTGCCCATGTCCGGCGATGAGATCGGCGTGAACTTCCTCGACCACACCGCCATCGGCCCGGATCCCTTCGATTTTGGATCCGTCGCCAACGGGGCCGACCTGATCCTGCGCGACGCGGCCACCACTTCCGTCAACACGATCGACTACAACTCGTTCGATGTCGCCGCCGGGGAATACCAGCCCGATTCCCCCGCCGCCGGCTTGAACGGCCCCACGGCGGAGGGAACCTGGGAAGTTCGCGCCGGCGACAACTCGATCGGTGGGGAGGGGCAGGTGGACGAGGTGCGGCTGAAATACGGCTCCTCCAAGGCGCTGATCCAGGGCGCCGCCGGGGTGGAGTTGGTCAACGTCCAATTCGAAGGGATGGACGAGGTCGAGGTGCGGCAGGACCTGAACAACCGGGTGCTCCTGAGCGGCACGCTCGCCAGCGATCCCAGGATTTCCAAGATGCTCGTCCAGGCGGGCCAGGCCCTCCAGGCCCACTTCGACAGCGATGCCACCGTAAAAACTCTCACGGCCTCCGGGGCGGCGGAAATCCTCGCCGGGGTGCGGCCCAAGGCCGGGGGAGGGTATGAGTTCATCCCCGGCAGCCCCGATCGCGTCCTGGAAATGCAAACGGCCAACCTGGCGGGACAACTTTCGCTCGCTTCCCACACCGTTGTCTTCAACAACGCCAACATCACCAGCGGCGGCGTGATCCAGGTCCGCACGCGGGATGGCATGGTGAACCGCACCTACGGGACGGTGGTGCCGGGCGCCACCAGCTTCATCGGAAGCGTGAACCAATTCCTCAACACGGCCAACAACACCTCCATGTCCATCGCCAACTCCCAGCACATCACCGATGCCTTTACGGGTGGAAAAATGACCGATGTCGGTTCCGGCGGCGCCGGATCGGTCATGAACGTCGGCAAAGTGCAGTAGCCTGTCGCTTTTTCCTACCATCGTTTATCCTCTTCCCATGGCGCGAATTGGTTTTCTCCTGCTGGCTCTTCTTCCGTGGGGCTATCTCCACGGCCAGACGCCTTCCGCCGACGCGCTCCAGTGGAAGGAGACCACGGTAAAAATCGAGACCCAGGGCCGCCTCGACAAAATGTCCGCCACTTTTGCATTCAAAAACATCTCCCGCCAGCCCGTCACGATCACCGGCATTACCACCTCGTGCGGCTGCACCGTGGCCGAGACCTCCCAACATGCGGTTGCGCCCGGGCAAAGCGGCACCATCACCGTCCAGCACCAACCCGTGATGGCTCCGGGCGCACGGTACTACCATGTCACTGTCACCACCCAAGAACCGGGAACCCGCTCCTATGCCCTGAAGCTCGAAGTGCTCCACGAGCCGCGCGTCGGCATGGACAAACGTCTCCTCGTTTGGGAGCAGGGCGAGCCCCGCAGCGCCAAGGTGATCAAGCTGACCGTGAAGGCCGGCGACACCCTGCAAATCAAGGGCGCCAAGGCGGAGAAGGATTTGTTCAACTTCGATCTCAAGGATGGGCCCGCCCCCGGGCAGAAACTCCTCACCGTCACGCCGAAGATGTTTGCCGGAGTCACCGGGGGAAAAACCAGGATCCTCTTGGTTACCGAGCCTCCGTTGGCCTCGCCCTCCGAGGCCCCGATCTTCGCCATCCTGCGTTAAGCGCGTCCGCTCCCGGATCGGCGCGACCCAAACCAAAGCATCAGCGCGATTCCGAGGAGAAACAGATTCCGCAGGGAGGCCCCGCCCGGGGTGCTGAGCACTTTCAATGCGGGATGGATCCGGGCCAGATCCAGACAACCGCAGTCGATGACCAGGCCCCGTGCCCACGCCTGCGTCGTCAGCCCGAGGAAAAGTGTCAGCAAAAGAAACGTCCATGCGAAGGTGACCCCGGACCAGACCCCGGTCAGCAGGGCCGCTCCCACGAGAATTTCCATCCAGGGCAGGGCGGCGGCGATAATCACGGCCACGCCGTCGGGCAGGGGCAGCTGGTACGAGTAGACGGAGGAAAGAACCTGCTGGGGGGAGAGGAGTTTCTGGATCCCGGCCGCCAGAAAAAACCCTCCGAGCAGTACCCGAAGAAGGATAAGGAAGGTCCGCTTCATGGACGGCTCCGTTTCCAGGCCAGCATGCCGCCATCGAGAATGCGCAGATCCGTCCAGCCGGCCTCCGCCTGGAGTCGGCGGGCCAGCTCCACGCTGCGGTCGCACTCCGCGGTGTCGCAGTAAATCACCGCTGTTTTATCCCGGGGGTGTTCTTCGACAAAAAAGGTGATCATCTCAGGGAAACAACTGCTGGGCAGGGAGACTGCCCCGGGGATATGGGAGATGGCGTACTCCTCCTCCGTCCGGGCATCGATCAGCAACCACTCGGCCGTATTCACCCGCGGAGCCGCCTCCGTCCAAGTTACCCGGGGAAAACCGTCCGTGGGCGCTCCTCTCTGGAAGGACCAGAGCCCCGTCGGATGAAGCAGGTGCCATACCCCTCCCAGGCCGAGAGCAATCACTGGGAACGCCAAAAAAAGGAGAATTTTTTTCATCAACCAAACTGAATTTAAATTCTTCTTCCTTTACGAACTAGTATTTAAAGATGATTTTAGAAAAAACCGCAAAAATAAATCATAAAGCGTTTATAATCATGGTATTATAATTAAATAAAAAATTATTCCATAAAGTGTTGATTGAAAACGAAATAAATAAAAATTAATCAAAAAATACCCAATCAACGGCATAGAAATCAGCGGCCTGAAAGCCTATTTTTTTTTCTTAGGTTCGATCGGAATGATTTTTCAATCCCATCCTATTGCTTTCCAAGGATTAAGATCCTGTATTTTACCTGTTTGCACGACCCTAAAGTCTGCATGTCTTTCTCTGTCGGTTGTCGTGGTTTTTGGATTGTCCTGTTTGTCCATGAATTCGTACGGGCAGGGCCTCGATTCCGATAGTGATGGGATCGCGGACCTCACCGATCAGGACGATGACAACGACGGCGTTCCTGACGCCATGGAGTCTTCGATCTGCCCCATGTATCCTAGCACGAACCGCGTGATTGCGCCGACCCTGATCCGCACCGTGCCGAATGTCTTTGGCATCAACACTTGGTCGAAAGAAAGCCCCGCTCGCAACGGCGTCGGTCTCTCCGCCACGCCCACCACCATCGCCTCCCTTTCCACGATCACCCACTCCAGCCCCACGACCCTCGACACCGCCGCCTATGCCAGCGACAACACCGGCATCGGCAGTGAGTGGATCTTCGACTTTGCCGGACCCACCGACATTTCCGGCATGGCCTTGTGGTTGCCGGCTTCCACCGCCTACGGGGGAGGGGATGCACCCTTCAAAAAAATCAGCGTTTCCTGGGTGGACTGCCTGGGCGTGACCCAGAGTCAGGTCTTTGATTTCGGGACACCTTCGCCCGCCGCCAAGATTGTTTATTTCAACCAAGCGATCACCGGGATTTCCTCGATCACGTTCAAGATTCAGGAGGTTTGGTACGACCAGGAGATGGACGCGGGGGCTTCAAATGGCTGGGAGGTAGCGACGCCGAGCACCATCCCCTCCAACTTTAATGTCACGCTCGGGGAAATCCGCTTCATCGGCCCTGATCCGCTTACCAACTATGCGCAGGACATCGACACGGACGGTGACAGCATCCCCAACCGGCTGGATCAAGACTCCGACGGGGACGGTTGCGGAGACGCTTACGAGGCCGGGGCTACGACGAACAAATCCGCCACTTTTTCTTTCAGCGGATCCGTCGGGAGCAACGGCCTGGTGGACACGGTGGAAACCGCCGCTGAGAGCGGTACCATCAACTATCCCTCCACCTACCGCCTGATGGCCCTGAACGACCGGCGTAGTGACTGCGCTGACACCGATGGCGACGGTGTGCCCGACTACGATGACGCGGATGCCGACAACGACGGGGTGCTCAACGTCACCGAGGCCCCCTCCTGTTTCTTTACCCCCGCCGAATGGAACACCACGGACAAGTCGAGCCTGGTGGCGGTCAGTTCGGATCTGACGGTCAATCCGGCCATCAAGGATTTTGCCAGGCTGACGGACGGGACGGGAGGCACCAACGGTGCCGTCGCCTTCGCCACCAATCAGCTCTCCTCCAACCGGGCGGTGCTTAGCTTTACGTTCCTCAATCCAGTGCAATTGGATGCAGTGGTTTTGAGTAAGACCAGCGCGACTCAGATTTTTGCGACGAACCTGATCTTGCAGGGGGCCAACAGCCTGACGAACTGGGTCAATCTGATGCCGGCGGGAACCAACGTGGCCAACGCCAGCGTGACGATGAGCAATGGGGGAGTGGTGGTGACGAACGGCAATCGCTACCCGGTGACCACGAATGCCGCCGCCTATCGCTACTACCGCCTCTGGAGCACCAACACGAATGCGCCGCTGACCGGCACGCTCTCCGAAATCTACTTCGACGTGAACACCAATACGTACGTGACTTCGTTGTATCCCAAGGCGTCCTGCACGACGGACACGGACAGTGACGGGAAGCTGAACTACCTGGATCTGGACAGCGACGGGGATGGAACGGGGGATGCCTACGAAGCCGGGGCTTCGACAAATAAATCACCCACGTACGCTTTCCCCGCCAACTCGGTTAATGGCAACGGTGTACCCACGGCTGTGCAAGCCAACGCAGCCAGTGACACCGTCACCTACAACTCTACCTACAACACTTATGCCCTCGATGCGGGATTGAACCTCGGCCTGGATAGCGATGGCGATGGAATTTCTGATCCGATCGACATCGACGACGACAATGATGGAGTCACTGATGCGGCTGAGTGTCCAACTTCTGTTGAAAGCAATACCTGTAATAACTGGATCGCTCCCGTCAATGGGGCTTCCGGAACAGTTTATGCAAGCAATGGGGATATTGTGGGTTACACCGTCACGGCCAACTCCGGGGTGACCTACCGGAGCGTAGTGGGCGCCGACTCTTGGACCACGACCATGCAGTGCGGCCAGCCTCTGCCCGGATCAGGAAATTTAGTGACTATTAGTGGAGCCGGTGAATTTACCATCACCTTTGACCGGCCCATCTCGAATGCCCAAATCCTGACCTCAGCGACTGAGACGGGAGTCAACGAGGCCATTACCATTACAACAGACGCAACGACCCAGCAAAATGTGACGGTCAACTGTAGTTCTGCAAACCAAAGTTTGGTCAACAATGCCGTTAACCAAACTACCATTGTGATGACCGGTAACCATGGGGTGATTCGAACCGTCAAAGACGCCTATTACACATCCCTGAAGGTAAGCGTGAGTAATAATGGTGGGATTATCCTCGCTGTTTCCCTCTGTAGCGCCCAAACCATGCGCAACTGTGATGTGGATGGCGATGGCATCCCGAATAGCCTCGACCTGGATTCTGACGGCGACGGCTGTGGCGATGCTTATGAAGCGGGTGCTACCACCACCAAATCCCCAACCTTTGCCCTGAGCGGGCCGTGCGGCGCCAACGGTCTGGCGGATTCGGTGGAAACCGCCACGGATAGCGGCACGGTCAACTATCTTTCCACCTACGGCCTGATGGCGCTGAACGACAAACGCAGCGATTGTGTCGACAGCGATGGGGACGGGGTTCCGGACTACCGGGACGCGGATGCCGACAATGATGGGGTCTTAAACCTGACTGAGGCCCCCAACTGTTTCTTCACCGCCAACGAGTGGAACACCACCAACAAGTCCGACATGGTGGTGGTGAGCTCTGATCTGGCGACCCAGCCGAATTTCAACAATTTTAATGGCTTGGCGGACGGCTTGGGAGGCACGAACGGAGTGGTGCAGTTTGCCACCAACCAGCTCTCCTCCAACCGAGCGGTGCTCAGCTTCACCTTCTTGAATCCAGTGCAATTGGATGCGGTGGTTTTGAGTAAGGCCAGCGCGACCCAGATTTCTCCGACGAACCTCATCCTCCAAGGGGCCAACAGCCTGACGAACTGGATTAACCTGATGCCGGCGGGCACCAACGTAGCCAACGCCAGCGTGACGATGAGCAACGGGGGAGTGGTGGTGACGAATGGCAATCGCTACCCGGTCACCACCAATGCCGCCGCCTACCGCTACTACCGGCTTTACAGCACCAATACGAACGCGCCGCTGACCGGCACGCTCTCCGAGATCTACTTCGACGTGAACACCAACACTTACGTCACATCGCTCTATCCCAAAACCAGCTGCAGCGCCGATAGGGATGGGGACGGAAAGCTGAACTACCTCGACACGGACAGCGACGGGGACGGAACGGGCGATGCCTACGAGGCCGGGGCTTCGACCAACCTTTCGCCAAGCTTCGCTTTCACCGGACCGTTCAACGCGAACGGAGTACCCACGACCGTGCAGACCAACGCGGCGAGCGACACGGTGAATTATCCCTCCAACTACAACCTTTATGCGCTGGATCCGTCGGAAAATCTTCGTCTCGATACCGACGGCGACGGAGTTCCCAACCTCGTCGATATTGATGACGACAACGACGGAGTGCCGGACACCCAGGAATGTGTTCCTTTTGACGTCAATAATGTGACTTACGGCGTGCAATCCTTCACGGTGAATAACGGTGCGTCATCCATGCTCTCTATGCCCGCCGCCCCCGACGGTTTGGTGATCAACGTATGGACGTTGGATAATTCGTTTAATCTTCGCATCAACGGGGTTCACCTGGCGACCCCTCAGGAATTGGATTACTCGAATACCAGCACCAACGCGGTGGTGGAGTTCTTGGACGGAACCCTCTACCCAGGTGGGGTTTGGGCTACCGTCGGGACTCAGTTAAGACCCCTCATTCGCGTGGTCATTGACGGGAATGGCACGGTCAAGCTTTACGGAAGTCGAACAGGCGGCGGGAGCCTGGAGCCCATGCGTTTGAGAAACGGTGTCTTCAACACCATTCCTCTCAATCGAGCGGCCCCCAATACCTTTCAAATCGGCCAAGCTGTAGTCGGGCCGACGTATATCACGGGTGATTTTGGGGTGATCACCAACGCCTCCGACTGTGATGTGGATGGCGATGGCATTCCGAACAGCCTTGATCTGGATTCCGATGGGGACGGCTGTGGCGATGCCTATGAAGCGGGCATCACCACAAACAAATCTCCTACCTTCGCCTTCAGCGGGCCGTGTGGTTACAACGGACTTACCGATACCTTGGAGACCACCGCCGAATCCGGACAAATCAACTACAGTTCCACTTACGACATGATGGCCCTGCACGATGCATTCAGCGAGTGCCAGGACACCGATGGAGACGGCCTGCCCGACTACCGCGACGCCGATGCCGACAACGACGGCGTGCTCAATGTCACCGAGGCCCCAGCCTGTTTCTTTAGTGCGGCTGAATGGAATACGGAAGACAAGTCCAGCGCTGTGTTGGTTGGTTCCGACCTGGCGGTTAGCTCGAGCTATCCGTACTTTGCCAATCTGACCGATGGGGTGGGTGGAACTGCTGGAGCAGTCCAGTTCGCCACCAACCAGCTCTCCTCCAACCGAGCGGTCCTCAGCTTCACCTTCCTGAACCCCGTCCAGTTGGATGCCGTGGTTTTAAGCAAGGCCAGCGCGACCCAGATTTTTGCGACGAACCTGATCCTGCAGGGAGCCAACAGCCCGACGAACTGGGTCAATCTAATGACGGCAGGTGCCAACATGGCCAACGCCAGCGTGACGATGAGCAACGGGGGAGTGGTGGTGACGAACGGCAATCGCTACCAGGTCACCACCAACGCGGCGGCTTATCGCTACTATCGGCTCTGGAGCACCAACACGAACGCCCCGCTG
>JACCDG010103088.1_pt1 | contig 13307 bp, 12 predicted proteins | sample 7442471 | NCBI WGS metagenome assembly JACCDG01 (sample SAMN15323444, study PRJNA562643) | freshwater metagenome | isolation source: river surface water | place: USA:Blue River Watershed | collected 2017-08-17 | reverse complement strand
TGTCCGAAGACCACAAAGCCAGCTTCCGTTTTTTGCATGTCTCGACCGATGAGGTTTACGGCTCCTTGGCCCGCGACGAGGCGGCCTTTGCCGAAACCCACCGCTACGAGCCCAACAGCCCCTACAGCGCAAGCAAGGCCGCCAGTGACCACCTGGTCCGCGCCTGGCACCACACCTATGGCTTGCCGGTGCTCACCACCAACTGCAGCAACAACTACGGGCCTTACCACTTCCCCGAAAAACTCATCCCGCTCATGATCGTCAACGCCTTGGCGGGCAAGCCTTTGCCGGTGTATGGCGACGGCATGCAAATCCGCGATTGGCTTTACGTCAAAGACCATTGCAGTGCGATCCGCCGTGTGCTCGAAGCCGGTCGCCTGGGCGAGGTCTACAACGTGGGCGGTTGGAACGAAAAGCCCAACATCGAGATCGTGCAGACCATTTGCCAACTGCTCGACGAGATGCGCCCCAAAGCTGACGGTGGCACCTACGCCAGCCAGATCACCTACGTGACCGACCGCCCTGGCCACGACCGGCGCTATGCCATCGACGCCCGCAAGCTCGAAGCCGAGCTCGGCTGGAAGCCCGCCGAAACGTTCGAGACCGGTATCCGCAAAACCGTCGAGTGGTACCTGGCCAACCCCGAGTGGGTGCAGCATGTGCAAAGCGGCGCGTACCGCGAGTGGGTCAGCAAGCACTACGCTTGAGCTGGTAGCCCCGCGTGGATGACGGCCTATTGGCACGTCTTCATGGGGTGTGACGACGCTCTTGTTGTTGATTCTGTTGCGCCTCAGAATCTCGTTTGACAAGTATGTATCCCAATTTATACAATGTGTCATGATGACCATTTATACGACCGAGAATTTCGATCAATGGTTTTCCAGTCTTCGGGACAGGCAAACCGCTCGCCGCATACAGGCTCGAATTGACCGGGCGGAAGACGGAAATTTTGGGGACCACAAGTCAGTTGGCGAGTGCGTATTCGAAATGCGAATTCACCATGGACCTGGTTATCGGGTTTATTTCATGCTTCGTGGTTTGGAGGTTGTCATCCTTTTGATCGCTGGCGATAAATCTACTCAAGTCAAAGACATTCAAATCGCGCAGGACATGGCGCGTCAACTGAAGGAGTAACCGATGGCTGTTTTAAAGCTCAAAAAATGGGACAGTGCGCAGCACCTCCAAACCGAAGAGGACATGGCCCTTTATCTGGAGGCCTGTTTGCAAGAAGCAGGAGATGACGCCGCTTTTGTAGCCAAGGCATTGGGCACCATCGCCAAAGCCAAGGGCATGTCACAACTATCGCGCGACACGGGTCTTGGCAGAGAAAGCCTTTACAAGGCGTTGTCTGGCGAAGGGAACCCCAGCTTTGCCACTATTTTGAAAGTCACGACTGCGCTGGGCATTCAGTTGCATGCGCAGCCCGTTCAGGCCCATTGATTTCCCCAAGTCTTGAGAACCAGTTTCTTGAGGCCCCATTGCATTGTAAAAATCATGAAAATCTTGTTGCTGGGCAAAAACGGCCAGGTCGGCTGGGAGCTGCAGCGCAGCCTGGCGCCTTTGGGCGAGGTGTTGGCGCTGGATCGGCACAGCACCGACTTTTGCGGCGACCTGAGCCAGCCCGAGCGCTTGGCGCAAACGGTGTTGGCCTTCCAACCCGATGTCATCGTCAACGCCTCGGCGCACACCGCCGTGGACAAAGCCGAAAGCGAGCCCGAACTGGCCCGCTGCCTCAACGCCACCGCGCCTGCCGCGCTGGCGCAGGCGGCCGCGCAAATTGGGGCTTTGCTGGTGCATTACTCCACCGACTACGTGTTCAACGGCCAAGGCCAAAGCCCGTGGCAAGAGAGCAGCGTCACCGGGCCGCTGAGTGTGTACGGCCAGACCAAACTCGAAGGCGAGCAGGCCATCGTGGCCAGCGGCTGTGCGCACCTGATTTTTCGCACCAGCTGGGTCTATGCCGCGCGGGGTGGCAACTTTGCCAAAACCATGCTGCGCTTGGCCGCCGAGCGCGAACGCCTCACCGTCATTGACGACCAGCACGGCGCACCCACCGGGGCGGACCTGATCGCCGACGTCACGGCGCACGCCATCCGTGCCACGTTGCAGCAGCCCGCGCTCGGCGGCCTCTACCACTTGGTGGCCGCTGGCCAGACCACTTGGCACGGCTACGCCAGCCATGTGATCGCGCAGGCCCGGCTCACCCAGCCCGGTCTGGCTCTGAAGGTGGGCGAGATCGCCGCCGTGCCCACCTCGGCCTTCCCCACAGCTGCGCAGCGCCCGCTCAATTCGCGCTTGGCCACCCACAAGCTGCAAGAGGCTTTTGGCCTTGTGCTGCCGCCTTGGCAGCATGGCGTTAACCGCATGCTGGCCGAGATCCTCGGATGAACCGTGCGCTTGCGGCACAATTGTCCGCACCGGTGTGTTTGCCATCGCCCGGTTCTTATCATCTGTCCATTTGCTGAAGCTTTTTCGCCATGACCGAATCCACCGCCGCCCCCACTGTTGCGCCGCACGACCAAGCCCAAATCTTGGCGCAGGCGATGCCTTACATCCGCAAGTTCCATGGGAAGACCCTGGTCATCAAATACGGCGGCAACGCCATGACCGACCCGGCCTTGCAGCAGGCCTTTGCCGAAGACGTGGTCCTGCTCAAACTGGTGGGCATGAACCCGGTGGTGGTGCACGGCGGTGGCCCACAAATCGAAACGGCTTTGAAGCGCCTGGGCAAAACCGGTGAATTCATCCAGGGCATGCGCGTGACCGATGCCGAAACCATGGAAGTGGTCGAGTGGGTGCTGGGCGGCGAAGTCCAACAAGACATCGTGGGCATGATCAACCGCGCAGGCGGCAAAGCCGTGGGTCTGACGGGCCGTGACGGGGGCCTGATCCGCGCCAAAAAACTGCGCCTGGTGGACAGCCAAGACCCGAGTAAGGTCCACGACGTGGGCCAAGTCGGTGAGATCGAAAGCATTGACCCGGCCATCCTCAAATGCCTGCAGGACGACGCCTTCATCCCGGTGGTCAGCCCCATCGGTTTTGGCGAGCACAACGAGAGCTACAACATCAACGCCGATGTGGTGGCGGCCAAGCTCGCCACCGTGCTGCAAGCCGAAAAACTGCTCATGCTCACCAACATCCGCGGCGTGCTCGACAAAGAAGGCCAGCTGCTCACCGAGCTGACCCCCCACCGCATCGACGAGTTGTGCGCCGACGGCACCATCAGCGGCGGCATGATCCCCAAAATTGCAGGCGCCCTGGACGCTGCCAAGAGCGGCGTGAACGCCGTTCACATCATCGACGGCCGCGTGCCCCACGCCATGCTGCTCGAAGTCTTGTCGGAGCAAGCCTTCGGCACCATGATCAAGAGCCGCTGAGGCGCGACCCACCGCCAAGCTGGGCGGCTCGAAGAAAAAAGGGAGAGACATGCCAGACCAAGAACCACACGAGCCCATGGCCGACGAAGCGTCGGTCCCCACGCGCAAGCGTCCCAAACCGGGCGAGCGCCGTTTGCAAATTTTGCAAACCCTGGCCGCCATGTTGGAGCAGCCCGGCGCCGAACGTGTGACCACGGCCGGCCTGGCTGCCAAAATCGGTGTGAGCGAAGCGGCCCTGTACCGCCATTTTGCCAGCAAGGCGCAAATGTTCGAGGGCCTGATTGACTTTGTTGACCAGTCCACCATGGGCCTGATCCGCCAAGTCACCGACCGCGAACCCCCCGGCCCCCAGCAAGCGGGTCGCATCGTGGTGCTGTTGTTTCAATTTGCCGAGAAAAACCCCGGCATGAGCCGCGTCATGATTGGCGACGCGCTGGTGTTGGAGCACGAACGCCTGCAAGAACGCATCAACCTGCTGTTCGACAAGATTGAGGCGCAACTGCGCCAGACCCTCAAAACCAGCGACTCCGCCGCCCCTAACGCCGATGCGCAAGTGACCGCCTCAGTGCTGGTTGCATTCATGCAAGGGCGCCTGCAGCGCTTTGCCCGTACGGGCTTTAAGCGCTTGCCGTCAGAGCATTTGCAGGCCGCGTTGGCCAAGATGTTGTAAGCGTGGATGAGACGGAGTTCAAAGGTCAGCCCCTCAAGGGGCAAAGGCTTGATTGATTTCTGTCACGATCGCCAAGGGGTCCATCCCTGCCAATGAATTGAGACGCAAACGTGAGATGAGATAGACATACCGTGCCTGAATCAAGTCACGGTTGACTGTTGCCACCTGCTGCTCGGCATTGAGCACATCCAAAATCGACCGAACACCCGCACGTTGGGACTTGATCGTCGAGTCCAGCATCTGGGCAGCTGAGCGCTGAGCCTGCTCCAGCGCACGAATCCGAAGCGTCCCCTCCGTGATGCCGCGATACTCCTTGTGCACCCTCAAGCTCAAATCGCGTCGCAAAGCTTCCAATGACTCTGTTATCCGGGTCTTTTCGGCCACCGCTTGTCGCACTTGCGAACTGACGGCACCGCCTTGGTACAGCGGCACTGTCAGCTGAAAGCCGATGGCCTTGTTCTCGAAGCTTGAGTTGATGCGTGTCACGTTCTCATTGCCACTGTCAGACCATTGGGCAACGGCCTCCAGGGTTGGGGCGTGTGCGGATTTGGCACGGAACACATCCTTGTCAGCCGCCTCCAGTCGTGCCAACAAACCCTTGACTTCTGGGTTGCCAGTTTGGGCCAACTCCACCCACTCGGGCAGCGCCTTGACCACGTCCGGTAACGCAGCCTCACCTTTTGCTCCTATGCCCGACAAGGCCATCACAGGCAGATTCACCAATACTTCCAGCTGTCTGCGTGTGTAGTCTTCGTTTTGGCGTGCTTCCAGCGCATTGGCCAGCGCCATGTCCAAACGCGATTGGGCATCATCAATGTCAGTTCGTGTCCCGGTGCCCGCACTCAAAGCTTTACGTGCAGCTTCCAGAACCGTGGTGTATTGCTTTTTTTGGGCCTCTACCAGTTTTAGACTTTCGGAAGCCAGAAGCGCTTCCATGTAAGCCCCACCAACGCGAACCACCAAATTTTGAACTTCCCGTTCGTAATTGGCGTGGGACTCCTGAACCAGGTCATATGCCTGCCTGTACTGGTAGTAGCGGGGCAAATTGAACAGCGGCTGGCGCAGTGTCAAGGACTGGTTGAAGCTGAAATAGCCATCGCGGTTGACGGATTCATTGCCCAAGATGTTCACCGACGTGGTGGACAGCTGGTTTTGATTGCGGCCAAAATTGGCGCTCACCAAAGGCAGCAATTGCGAACGCGCTTGCGGCAACCGCTCCAGGCCCGAAGCCAAAGCCGCACGCCCAGCGCGCACATTGGCGTCCTGCTCCAAAGCCGCCTCATATGCTTGCAGCAAATTCATGGCCGGTGCTGCCGAGCACACGGCGGCCAAAGCCAGCCCCATCAAAGTGTGTTGAACAGTCAAAGCCATCACTCCTCCTTCATGGAACCGGCCAAGCGCTTGAGCAAGGGATTCAGCATGTATGTCAGCATGGAACGCGAGCCGGTTTTGATCACCACCTCGGCGGGCATACCCGGCTGCATTTGGCGATCGCCCAAGGTCTTCATGCCCTCAGGGGTGACTTCCAGGCGTGCCAAGAAGTAGCTGATCTGCGGGTTGGCTGGGTCGGTCAACAAATCCCCCGACACCGAAATGACTTTGCCCTCCACCACCAACTGGGGCGAGTGCGCAAAAGTGTTGAAGCGAATGTCCGTGGACAAGCCTGCCTGCACCTTGTCAATCAAATGTGGCGCGATGTGCGCCTCCAGCACCAGCGCTTGGCGCTCTGGCACGATGTCCATCAACTTCTGGCCAGGCTGCACCACCGCACCCACCGTCTGCACTGCCAGGCTCACCACCTGACCACCGGCCGGGGCACGGATATCGACCCGCTTCAAATCGGCCTGAATGGCGGTGAATTTTTCAGCATCGGCCTGCACCTCGCGCGACACATCGGCCAGCAAGGACTCCACCTCTTTGCGGTAATCAGACTGCCGCGCCAAACTGCGTTGGGTCATCTCGGCAATGGCGCTGCTGGCCCGCAGCATGCTGCCGTTCAAGTCGGCCAAAGCCGCTTGCACATCGGCCAACATGCGCTCAATTTCCATCTGCCGGTTGCGTGGGGCATAGCCATCCTTGACCAACTCACGGACATTGACCAACTCTTCATTCAGGATGGCCAATTGTCGCTGTCGCTGCACCACCACCGCCTGCGCCGACTCACGCTGGACGCGCATGCCCTGCATGGCCTCTTGCATGCTTTGCAACTCAGCCCGCAAAGCCTGCCGGCGCGAATCGAACAACTGGCGCTGGTTATTCACCTGCATCGCCATGAACGGGTCCGAAGTGGCCGCCATCACCTCGGGTGAAAACGTCACCTTGTCGGCGCCACTCTGCTCAGCCCGTAAACGGCTTTGCATCGCATTCAGGCCCAAGTAACGCTGACGCACTGACTCAAAGTTGGCACGTGTCACCGCCTCGTCCAGACGCATCAGCACCTGGTCTTGCTTGACGACATCGCCCTCACGCACCAGCACTTCTTTGACGATACCGCCCGACAAATGCTGAACCTGCTTGCGCTTGGTGTCGATGCTCACCACACCGGCGGTGGGAACGCCTTCGTCCAAGGGCGCCAAAGCTGCCCACAACAAAAAGCCCCCCAAACCCAAGCCCAAGACCCACAAGCCCTTGCGACCAATGCCTGCCGTGTCCGAGGAAGCCCGCAGCGCAGCCTCCTCGCTCAGGCCTTTGGCATTCACGTCCTCAACAAGTGAGCTCTTTTGAGCAGACAATTTTTGATTCAACATCACAGACCCCAAAAAATCGAAATGACTGACCGATAAACAATGAATTAAGGCGCAGGCTGAGCCGCTGCCGCAGCGACCTCGCGCTGCTTTTGCAAGGCAGCCAGCACGCCATCGCGCGGCCCACTGGCCACCACCAGGCCGTCTTGCATGATGACCAAGCGATCGGCAACCTTGAGCACCCCTTGGCGGTGACTGATCAAGACCACCGTCTTGCCCTGCTGCTTGAGCAACAGCACCGCACTGAGCAAAGCGTTTTCGCCCTCGTCGTCCAGGTTGGCATTGGGTTCATCCAGCACCACCAAGACCGGTTGCCCGTACAAAGCCCGCGCCAAACCGATGCGCTGGCGCTGCCCCCCCGACAAGAACGAACCCGCCTGCCCCACCCGGGTGTCATACCCCTTGGGAAAGCGCAAGATCATCTGGTGCAAACCTGCTGCCTGGGCCGCGGCAATCACCTTCTCTGAATTGACTTCACCGATGCGCGCAATGTTCTCGGCAATGGTGCCGTCAAACAGCTCAATGTCCTGCGGCAGATAACCCAAATGCGGTCCCAAGCTCTCACGCGTCCACTGCGTGATGTCCTGTTCGTCTAACAAAATCCGGCCATCAAACTCCGGCCAGATGCCCAGCATGGCGCGTGCCATGGTTGATTTGCCTGAACCCGAGGGCCCCAAAACCACAGTCACCGTACCCGGCAAAGCCACAAAATCCACCTTGTCCAGCACCGGCTTGTCGCGGCCCGGCACCCGCACCGTCAAGCCCTCCAATTTGAGCTGACCCAAAGGCACATCATTCAAAGACTTCTCACGCCCCTTGTGCTGAAAGCCCATCAACTCACGCAGCCGCTCATAAGCCTGCTTGCTCGACAAAAAGCCGGGCCAAGACATCACCAGCAAATCAATCGGTGCCAAAGCACGCGTCATCAACACGTTGGCCGCAATCATCGCGCCGGGGCTGATCTGCCCCTCAATCACCAGCCAAGCACCCACCCCCAGACTCAAGGATTGCTGCGTGTACCGTACAAACTTGCTCACAGCCGAGACCACGCCCAGGCGCTGCTGCGCCGTGCCGCCTTGCAATAAAGCTTTGTGCTGCAATTTCTGCCAACGGGCAAACAAACCTTCCAGCATGCCCATGGACGACAGCACCTCAATGTTGCGCAGCTTGGACTGCATGAACTTCTGCGCATCGCTCTGAGATTGTCCTGAAGCCGTTTGGGCCTGCTTGCCCAGATGGTGACCGTACCAGGCAATCGACGTCTGGATCAAGGCAAACACAATGGCCACCATGCCCAACACCGGGTGCAGCAAGAACAGCACCCCGATGTAAATCGGCACCCAGGGGCTGTCAAACAAAGCGAACACCCCATTGCCCGTCATGAACTGCCGCAGGCCAATCAGATAACCAAACGCCTTGGCCGGGTCGGATTCGGAAGGGTTGAGGTACGACAAAAAGCTGGACCGAAACACCTTTTGGCTCAAAGCCTGATCGAGCTTGACCCCGGTGCGCACCAGCAAAATAGACCGCGACCACTCCGCAAATGCCATCACACCAAACAGGAACAAGGTCATCAAGGACACCATCAGCAAGGTCAGCTCACTTTGGCTCAGAAGAACCCTGTCATACACCTGCAACATGTACAAAGTGGGCGTGAGCATCAGCAAATTGACCACCATGCTAAAGACCGCAACCGTCAGAAACTCCCGCTTGAAGGACCACATCACGGTGGACAGCGGATCGCGCAATACGATGTTTTTGTTTGTCATCTCTTACCTCAGGCGGACTGTGCCGACACAGACGCCGCAGCGGGCATCAACTTTTGCAACACCTCGGCGGTTGGCCCGAACAACTGTTGCGTCCCGTCCTTGAGCACCAACACCCGATCGGACACCGACAGCACGCTGGTGCGGTGCGTGTTGATCACAAAGGTCGTGCCACGCGACTTCATCGTTGCAATTGCCCGGGTCAAGGCTGCGTCTCCAGCCTCATCCAGACTCGAGTTGGGTTCATCCAGCACCACAAACACCGGATCGCCATACAAAGCACGAGCCAGCGCCACACGTTGACGCTGCCCCCCCGAAAGCAAGCCCCCATCGCGCCCCACCGGTGTCTCGTACCCCTTTGGCAAAGCCAAAATGAAGTCATGCAACCCTACCAAGGCAGCGGCCTGCTCGATGCGCTGCATGTCCAACTCGCCAAAGCGAGAAATGTTCTCAGCCAGCGTACCCTCAAGCAATTCCACGCCCTGGGGCAAATACCCCAAATGCGGCCCCAGCTCGGCCTTGTCCCAGGTGTGCACATCCACGCCGTCGAGGCGCACCTTGCCAGCCTGCGGCAACCAAATGCCCAGCAGCAGCTTGGCCAAAGACGTTTTGCCCGACGCCGAAGGCCCCACCACGGCCAGCACCTGACCAGCAGGCAAGGCAAACTGCAAACCGCGCAGCACTGACTGCGACTGCCCAGGTGGCGCGGCCACCAGAGAATCCACCAACAACTCTCCCTTGGGGGCGGGCAGGGCCATGTTTTTCTCGCGGGCAGGCACACTCGCAAGCAGGCTCGACAAGCGCGTCCAGGCGCCACTGACCGTGGCCACAGCGCTCCATTGCTGGGCAATTTGTGTCAGCGGCCCCAACAAGCGCCCCCCGAGCACCGAACTGATGATCATCATCGCCGCGCCGCCGTTCAGCTCGTTGTAAAGCAATAGCCAAGCGCTTAAACCCAACAACACCGAGCCCATCAACTGCTGCAGCAATTTGGACACTGCATTCAAGCCCCCTGCCGACTCCGAGGCCTGCGCCTGATAAGCCAGAAAAGCGCTTTGTTTTTTCTGCCACTGGCCAATCACCGCATTCAGCATGCCCATCGACTCCATCACCTGTGCATTGCGCAGGGATGCTTCGGCATAGGTCTGAGCCTCCTGCGAGCGGCGCTGCGCCTCCTGCAAAGGCTCGCGCGAAGTACGTTGAATCAGCCACGTCACCAGCGTTTGAGCGCCTGCCCCCACCAACGCCGCCCAGCCCAGCAAAGGGTTGGTGGCAAAAATCAGTACCAAGGACACCAAGGCAATCGGCAATTCAAAAAATGCGCCCAATGCTGGGTTGTTGAAAAAATCTCGCACACTCTTGAGATCGTTTTGCACCGACAAGGCTCCGGCCATCTGCTTTTTCAGCATACCGTCAAACATCGCCTTGTACACACGATCCGCCATGCGCAACTCAAACTCGATGCCCGCACTCCAGAGCAAACGCGAGCGGAACTTCTCCATCAATTCCATCACCGCATAGGCGCCCAAGGTCACCAAGGTCAGCATCAGCAAAGTCATCACATCACGGCTGTTGACCACCCGGTCATACACCTGCAGCATGTACACCGTGGATGTGAACCCCAGCAAGCCAATCACCCAACTCATCACCACAGCCTGACGCCAGGCCGGTTTGTTTTCCCAAAGCGCCATGCGCAACTCGGACATCGCAGAACCAGACTTCATGGCTTTACCTCTACAGAAACATATTCGGGAATCAAACGGGAAGGCGGGGCAGTCGACGCCGATTGCGTTATCGGCACCTCGTCCTCGCCCGGATCGGCTGCCTCGACCGAGTCCAGGAAAAACGACAACTCAAACACCTTGTCAACACGCTCGTTCAGCACAATTTCGCGCAACTTGGCCTCATCAAAAATGGCCAACTTATCCTCACCCAGCGCCAACTCAAAGCGCATGCGCCCATCCATGGTGAACAAAGACAACTGGCCAGGCTTGATGCTCAAGGTATGGCGGTCAAAATAAACCGGGCAACTGTCTGCAAAGCGCAAAAGGGGCAGGGCAGCACCCGGGTTCAAGGTCGGGTTGTAGGGGCTTTTGGGGTGCTGGTAAATCAGCCGGGCCATTTTGGACACCGCATAAATGGCGTTGCAAACCATTTGCGAGCCCAAAGCAGGGAACTGCGCCCGCAAGGCACGGTAATGCAAATGGTGCAAAGTCACTCTGTTCCACACCCGTGACTGCTGAACGTGAGGGGCCAGCTCATTGCAAACCTGTGCAAACACCACCCGCAAAGCACAAAGCCGAGCATGTTGCTCGGCCGTTGCATCAAGAGGTACTCGGATCTGAAATTTCATATAGGAGGAGAGTATACCTTGTTCCTATATGAAATTATCAACCCTTTTGGATGAGCCTGATGGCCCACACCAAAAGGTCAGGCATCACTCCACGTTGATCAGCACCCGCGCCAAGTGAGAGCCGCCCTTGCCATCATTGACCGTCAATGTCAGCACATAAATGCCAGCCAGCGAAGGGGTGAACGACGGCGCTACGGTGCCCGCGCCTGTCAAGGTGACGTTGCCGGGATTCGACGTCCAGGTCCACAGGTAAGTCAAAACATCACCATTCGCGTCGGTGCTGCCACTGCCGCTCAAACTCACCAAATTACCCACACGCACAGTCTGCTCCGAACCCGCATTGGCCACTGGAGGCAAATTGCTCGACGAAGCTGTAACGGTTACCGTACTCGGCTCACTGCTTAAAAGACCGTCAGACACCACCAAGGACAGCACATACACGCCCGACACATCGGCCGAGAACGTGGGTTTGGCCGCGGCCGTGTTGTTCAATGCTGCTGCACTGCCAGCGGGAGCCGACACCACGGACCAGCGGTAATTCAGTGCATCGCCATTCGGATCGGAGCTACCCGAGCCATCCAGCCCCACCGATGCGCCCTTGAGCACATTTTGTGCAAGCCCTGCCAGCGCTGTAGGGGGGCCGTTAGCGGCTGAGGCTGTGATGGTGACAGCCACCATTTCACTGAACAAGCGGCCATCACTCACGGACAGACCCACGACATACAAACCGGGCACATCGGCGGTAAAAGTGGTCCGCACGGCATCCTTGGGTGACACGTCGGCCGCACTGCCCGCAGGTGCCGACACCATAACCCACTTGTACGTCAGCGCATCCCTGTTGGGGTCAGAGCTACCTAAGCCATCAAGTTTGACCACAGCGCCAACCAGCACACTTTGCGATGGGCTCGTCATAGCAACGGGCGCGGCATTTTCTTCAGCGGCCTGAACCAAGACCGCCACCGACTCGCTGGACAGCTTGCCATCGTTGACCACCAAACTGGCCACATACACCCCGGGCAGATCTGCGGTAAAGCTGGGTTTCACTTCCAAAGGCCTGACCAGCTCTGCAGTGCTGCCTGCTGGCTTCGAAATCAAAGACCACTTATAAGTCAGGCGGTCCCGGTTCGCATCGGTGCTGGTGCTGCCATCCAAGTTCACTACAGATCCAGTCACAACACTCTGATTCGCGCCGGTCATGGCCACTGGTGGCGCGTTCTGTTCAAAACCCGAAATCACCGCCAAAGCACTTTCGCTGCTGGTTTTGCCATCGTGCACCACCAACGAAGCCGCATACAACCCTGGCAAATCCACGGTGAACTTGGGTTTGGCCGATGTGGCCGAGTCTAGACTCGCCAGACTGCCCTCGGGTTTGCTCACCCAAGTCCAGCTGTAGCTCAAAGCATCTCCGTTGGCATCGCTGCTTGCACTCCCGTCAAAAAACACAGGCTGCCCCAGCAGCACACTCTGAGGCGCTGCCGAGCGCGCAATCGGTGCCACGTTGGCAGGCGTCTTGTTGTCACAAAGCGCACTGCCCAAAAGACAACCGCCGCCGCTACCTCCACCGCAACCGGTCAATATCAAAGCCAGGGCGGAAGCTCCCAATATGGAAATTAGTTTCACAGAGACCATCACTTTCATTGACAAGCGGGATAAGAAATACGTACATCACGGTTGTAGGCGAACGCCGACCCCGTGTAAACATCCAGACCCGCGCCCACCACGCCACCGAGCAACACATTGCCCGCAGATGATAAGGTGAGCATAGACGGCACTGTAACCGTCACTTCGTTGTAAAAAGGCGACTTGCAGGTGATCTGCAAATGGAAAAAGTCCTTGTCGACATGAACCTCACCCGGCGTCCTGAAGCTCCAGGAACCCTTGGAATTTTCGGCTGTGCATGCGGCTGGAATCTGTCGGTCCTTGCACCAGGTGCTCACCTGCATGCTTTGCCCGCTGCCATGTAAAAAACTGGCGCAAGAAGCCAGTTGCGTCAGCGCCAACAAGGTCGTCAGTAAACGAAAAGGTAAATTTAATTGGGGCATGACAAAGGTATCACTAAAAGGGTCATCCTATGAATCGGATTTGTTCATGAAAACTTGAACGACCTCAACATCGCCCACCCCAAATCAAGTCAGACCTCAGCAAATGTGAATCGCTACGGACCTGGTTGGGTCAAGCCCTAAAATCTGAATTCATGTTCCCCCACAGCGTCACCACATTCCCCATGCACAAACTTTTCAAAAGCCTCGCGCTCTGCCTGCTGCTTCTGCTCAGCGCCTGCGGCGGGCAAACTGGGTTCTTCCCCGCCATCACAGCCGTCAAGCCCGAAGTTTTGCGCTACGGCAACACCGCCACCATCTACTTGGGTGGCAAACACCTGCGCACTTACCTGAGTGT
>JACCDG010836886.1_pt1 | contig 13308 bp, 9 predicted proteins | sample 7442471 | NCBI WGS metagenome assembly JACCDG01 (sample SAMN15323444, study PRJNA562643) | freshwater metagenome | isolation source: river surface water | place: USA:Blue River Watershed | collected 2017-08-17 | reverse complement strand
TACTCTTACCAGCACCAGAAGAACCCACTAGTGCAATGGTTTTACCTTTTTGAATATGCAGATTAATATGGTTTAAAATGGTAGTATCATGATATGCAAACTGAACATCTTTGAATTCAATGGATTGATTAAATCCTTTTAACTCTATTGGGTCTTGAGCTTCTTCTACCACCACTGGTGCTTCTAAGATTTCATTTAAACGATCCAGAGTAGCGATCCCTCTATTTACATTATACACTGCTTGTGATAAGGCTTTGGAAGGATTGATGATTTGTGAAAACAAAGCCACATAGCCAATGAAAGAACTACCCGATAAAATTTCTCCATTCAATACCAACTTCCCTCCAAACCAAAGCACACAACATAATATAATTACTCCTAAGGATTCAGATAAAGGAGAAGCTAAATCTCTTTTGTATAAGATTTTATTTTTAATGAAAAAGATTTCATCGATCAATCCATAAAAACTTTTCTTCACTCTTTTTTCTGCATTAAATGCTTTGATGATTCTCAAGCCCGACAAAGTCTCTTCCATCTGACTCATGATCTCACCCCATTTGATCTGTGCTTTATTGGTTTGCTTTTTTAAACTTCTTCCAATTCTGCCCACTACAAATCCAGCCAATGGTAATAATACAAAAACAAATAAGGTAAGCTTGACACTAATAGCAAATAAGACAACGATGATACCAATGATATTTAATGGCTCTTTAATCATTCCCTCTAATGCACCTATGATGGAATTCTCTAATTCTGCAATATCATTTGAAGACCTGCTTAATATATCTCCTTTTCTTTGTTCGGTAAAATATCCAATCGGTAATTGTAAAATCTTATCATATAACAATTTGGAATATTTCCTGGTAACTGCATTTCTAATAGGTGCTAAAAAGTACCAAGATAAATACAGAAATAAATTCTTCAATAAAACTGCAGTGATAATTCCTAAACAAATCCAACCCAATGCCTGTACTTTTCCAAACTGTGCAATAGTGGTTTGTAGGAAATGATAAATCACTTCTTTGATATTGCTTGCATCTTTTGGCACCTTAATAACCCCAGACAATTCTTCACTTCCAAATATTAAATCCATGAAAGGGATGAGCATACTTAATGAAAACAAGCTAAAAATGATCGAAAGAGAGATAAAGAAGGTATAAAGCCCCATATAGGCTTTGTACTCCTTGATATAACTAATGATTCTAATAAATTTCTTCATAAATAAACTATTCCTCAGAATAATCAGCAAAGTAACTAATTTTACAGCGAATCAACGATTTTGATTATGGAAGAAGGCAAAAGACAAAAACAAGTGGCAGGAGCAATTCAAGCTACTATGAATGACATATTTTTAAAATTAGGGCTCACCATTATAGACGGAGGGATGGTGTCTATTTCCTCAGTAAAAGTAACCCCTGACTTATTAGAGGCTAGAATTTACCTTAGTTTATTTCAAGTAAACGACCAGGCTGCATGTTTTAAGAAAATTCAAGCCCAGGCTTGGGAGATCAAAAAGCTCTTGGGGGATGCTATGAAACATCAATTAAGAAGAATCCCAGTGCTACATTTTTACCTGGATGATACATTGGATTATGTATTTAAAATGGAAGAGATTTTTAAAACATTATAAGTGCATTTTTTATTCGCATGGAGATACTTTAGAGGCAAGTATGCTTTTCAAGCAATTCAAATCATTGCTTGGGTAAGTGTTTTCGCTATTGCTATTGGAACTGCCGCACTCATTACCATCTTAAGTGTTTCAAACGGTTTTTCAGATGTAGTCAAAAGTTTGTACGCAGATTTTTATGCTGACCTGAGAATTAGCCCTGTGAAAGGAAAGTTTTTTTCACTCGAGGATGCACAATACCACTCTTTACAAAAAATTAAAGGTGTTAAAGCCATTAGTAGAGTAATAGAAAATAAAGCATTATTTGTAAATGGAGATTACCAAACAGTTGCAACCCTAAAAGGAGTAGATACCTCATATGGTAGCATTAACCAAATAAAGTATTATTTAAAAAGAGGTGAAGCAAATATTGGATACAAAGATCAACCATTGTTAATCATGGGTATAGGTGTTGAACGCAAGCTAGGATTGTTTCAAAATAATCTAGGCGATACGGTACAAATATTCGCCGTGAATAGATCAGGCAAAAGCTTCACCCAAATTGGTCAATTAAATAATTTATCTGCAAAACAGTCTGGCGCTTTTTCTGTACAACAGGAATTTGACGAGTCTTATGTTTTTACCAACTATTTATTTGCGCAATATTTATTTGACTTGCAAGACCATCAATTTTCTGCTATTGAACTTTCCGTTGATCAAAATGTGGAAGCAGATGTTATCAAACAAATTCAAGAATTACTTGGACCACAATTTTTGGTTCAAAACAAATACCAACAAAATGCCGACCTCTATAAAATCATGCAATTAGAAAAATGGATCATATTTGCAATATTGGCTTTAATAATGATTGTAGCTTCTTTTAATTTAGTGGGTGCACTAACCATGCTGGTGTTAGAGAAACAAAAAGATATACATGTATTAGGCGCAATGGGTGCTACACCTGAAGATATTCAAAAAATATTTTTACTGTTGTCTGCAGTTATGGCATTAATAGGTGCATTCATTGGTGGTGCAATAGCAAGTGCCTTTATTTTCTTACAACATCAATTTCATTTTATTAAATTAGGCGGTAGCTCTTTTGTGATAGACTATTATCCTATCAAACCAATGATAGAAGACTATATAGCAGTAATCGGATTGATTATTTTTATTGCTTTATTGGCCGGTTGGCTACCAGCAAGAAAAGCTGCCAAACAAATTCACGGAAGATTGTAAATAAAAAAAGGAGCGCTAAAAGCTACCCCTTTTTTTATTTTTATCAGTTTGATTTTTTTTAATTTAACCATCACCTTCTAGCACAAGTGCTAAAAGGTGTCATTTAAAAAGGGAGCGCTAAAAGCTACCCCCTTTTTATTTTCTTATTGTTCGTTAGAATTAGGTGCATTTTTTACATACCCTAATTTAGCTTCTAAACTCAATGTAGCATGAGGAACTGCTCTTAATCTTGCTTTGTCAATTAACAAACCAGTTACTCTACAAATACCATAAGTCTTATTTTCAATTCTCATCAAAGCTTTCTCTAAGTGATCAATGAAAGTAATTTGACGACTAGCCATTTGACCTAATTGTTCTCTTTCCATACTCACACTACCATCTTCCATAGTCATATAACGCGCATCATCATTATCACCTCCCATTTCATCTTTTCTGGTAATCAATCCTTGTAAGTAGACCAATTCTTTTTTAGCAGCTTCTAGTTTCTTAGTGATTAAGTCTTTGAATTCTGCTAATTCAGCATCTGAATATTTAACTAATGTTTCTGTTGATCTTTCTACTTCTTTTCTTTTTTCCATTGGCACATATCCTGGCTGGTATGGCACACTGCTTTTAGCACTGATCTTTGGTACTTTCACATCCTTAATAGGTTCAGCTGCTTTACGAACAGGCTTTACTGGTGGAGTTGGAATTACTGGAGCAGGTTTTGCAGGTGGAACATATTTTTCTACTGGTTTAACAGGAGCAACTGGTTTTTTCACCGGCGCTGGTGCAGCTTTAACAGGAGCGGCTTTCTTTGCAGGAGCAGCTACTTTTTTAGCAGGTACAACCTTTTTCACTGGAGCCGCTTTTTTAGCGGGTACCACTTTCTTTGCAGGTACTGCTTTTTTAGCAGGTGCTACTTTTTTTGCAGGAGCAGCTTTTTTAGCTGGTGCTGCTTTTTTTATAGGAGTTGCTTTCTTAGCAGGTACTATTTTTTTTGCTGGAGCTGCCTTCTTTGCAGGAGCCGCCTTTTTTACAGGCGCTGCTTTCTTAGCAGGTGCTGCCTTTTTAGCTGGCGCAGCTTTCTTTGCAGGTGCTGCTTTTTTAGCAGGTGCTGCTTTCTTTGCTGGTGTCGCTTTTTTAGGAGCTGGTTTTTTTGTAGCCATATTTATCCTTTTTGTAAAACTGAAATCCTTAATTTTTGGTCATTAATTTCGACGTCTACCCCGTCTTCAAGAGCCGGAACCCAGTCAATTTCCAATGCCAGTATTTCGCGGCAAATATAATCGGAAAATTCATTAATGGAGTCCTTCAAGTCGGTGTTATCCACAATTCGGAGTAAAATCTTGTCTGTAAGCTCAAAATTGGCCTCTTTTCGGATATTTTGAACCCTATTTACCAATTCTCTGGCATTTCCTTCCTTCGTCAGGGAGGCAGTCAAGGTAATGTCTAAAGCTACAGTTAGGGCGTTTTTAACCGCAACACTCCATCCCGGAATATCTTCGGCGATAATCTCCACCTCAGCAAGCAATAAATCAATGGTCTCTCCTTCTACAGTCAGTTCAAAATGACCCTCTTTCTCTAATTGACTTATTTGAGCCTGATTCATCGATGCAATAGCCTGAGAGGCTTGCTTCATCTTGGTACCTAATTTAGCCCCCAGTAATTTGAAATTTGGCTTTAGCTTTTTACTGATGACCCCTTCGGTTTCAGTGATGTAATTGATTTCTTTAACATTCACCTCTGCCAGGATAAGTTCCTCCATTAATTCAATAGAAGATTTCATGGATGGATCTAAAACTGGAATCAATATTTTTTGAAGTGGCTGACGCACTTTGATATTTACTTTCTTTCTGATTGATAAAACCAAAGAGCAAATATCTTGTGCCATTTGCATTCTTTGTTCTAAAGCCAAATCAATTTTACTTAGATCTGCTTTAGGGAAATCTGCATGATGAATAGAATTGACTGCATGTCTTTTGGTGATACCATTTAAATTTCTAAAAACCTGGTCACAGAAGAACGGTGCAATTGGCGCCATCAATCTAGTGATGGTTTCTAAACATTCATATAAGGTTTGATATGCAGCAATTTTATCTTCGGTATAAGTTCCTTTCCAGAATCTTCTTCTACATAAACGCACATACCAGTTGCTCAAATGCTCATCCACAAAGCTTTCTATGGCACGACCAGCAATGGTTGGCTCGAAGTCATCCATTGCTTGTGTTACTGTTTGTGTCAATGTATTTAAAGAAGAAATAATCCAACGATCAATCTCTGGTCTGTCTTTTACTGGAATATAATCTTGCTCAAATTTGAATCCATCCACATTAGCATACAACACAAAAAACTGATAGGTATTGTATAAGGTACCAAAGAATTTTCTTTGTACTTCTTGTATACCAGATAAATCAAATTTTAAATTATCCCAAGGAGATGCATTGGTCACTAAATACCATCTGGTTGCATCTGCTCCATATTGCTCAATGGTCTCAAATGGATTGACTACATTACCCAAACGTTTACTCATCTTATTTCCATTCTTATCCAACACCAAACCATTGCTCATAACTGCCTTGTACGCCACACTATCAAATAACATCACAGCCAAAGTATGTAAAGTATAGAACCATCCTCTGGTTTGATCCACTCCTTCACAAATAAAATCAGCTGGGAAAGCCTGTCCCTTATCTACTAAATCTTTATTCTCAAATGGATAATGCCATTGGGCATATGGCATAGCGCCAGAATCAAACCATACATCCACTAAATCTGGGACACGCTTCATTGGTTTGCCAGAAGCACTTAGTAATTCAATTTGATCCACAAATGGCTTATGCAAATCCACATCCAATTTGCCGTCCACTATTTGCAAATTCACATCTTTATTAAAGCCCTTTTCTTTTGCTGCAATAAATGCTGCTGTTAATTCGTCTATTGATCCAATACAAATCTCTTCAGCACCATCTTCTGTTCTCCAAATAGGTAATGGAGTTCCCCAATATCTACTTCTAGACAAGTTCCAATCCACCATATTCTCTAACCAATTTCCAAAACGACCTTCACCTGTACTCTTTGGTTTCCAATTAATGGTTTTATTTAATTCCACCATTCTTTCTTTCACTGCAGTGGTTTTGATAAACCAAGCATCTAATGGATAATATAAAATGGGTTTATCTGTTCTCCAACAATGAGGATAATTATGTTCGTATTTTTCTACTTTGAATGCACGATTTTCTTTTTTCAATTTCACGCAAATATCTACGTTCACATCTTGAAAATCTTTTTCATCTTTATAGTTCTTTACATATCTACCACTAAACTCACCAACACCATCTACAAATTTTCCTTCACGATCTACTAATGTGATGATACCTAAATTATTTTTTTGTCCTACCTTATAGTCATCTGCACCAAATGCAGGAGCTGTATGTACAATACCAGTACCATCTTCTGTAGTAACAAAATCACCTACCATTATTTTAAAAGCATCTCCTTCAAAACTTTCAGGATCATTGGCTTCAAATGGCATGAGTTGCTCGTATCGTAAATTATTTAAATGTGAACCCTTGAATTCTGCTAAAATTTTCCAAGGCAATATTTTATCTCCCTCTGCAAAACTATCTAAGGCTAAACCTTCTTCCTTAAAATATTTTGACAACAAAGCTTTTGCAAGCACTACATTCACAGGCATTGCTGTATATGGATTATACGTTGCTACTAATGCATAATCAATAGAAGGACCTACTGTTAAACCTAAGTTAGAAGGCAATGTCCATGGCGTAGTCGTCCAAGCCATGTAATAAACATCCTGATTATTTTTGTTGGCAGCTGCAGCGTCAAATAAAAATTTACTTTCTGCTGATGCAATCGCTTTAAACATGACAACTGCTGAAGTGTCTTTTACATCTTTATACGTTCCAGGTTGATTTAATTCATGTGAACTTAAACCAGTACCTGCAGCTGGTGAGTATGGTTGAATACTTACGCTTTGATATAAATACCCTTTTTTATAAAGTGTACTTAATATCCACCACAATGTTTCAATGTAATTATTCTCAAATGTGATATATGGATTATTTAAATCAACCCAATACCCCATTTTATTAGTGATATCATCCCACTCTTTCTTATATCTTAAAACCGCTTCTCTACATTTTTGGTTATACTCCTCTATGGTAATTTTCTTACCAATATCTTCTTTGGTAATGCCCAATTCTTTTTCTACCCCTAATTCCACTGGCAAGCCATGGGTATCCCATCCACCTTTTCTTTTTACTTGGAAACCTTGCATGGTTTTGTACCTGCAAGTCATGTCTTTCAAAGTTCTAGAAATGACATGGTGAATACCTGGCATTCCATTAGCGCTGGGAGGTCCTTCGTAGAAAACAAAAGGTTTCTTTCCTTCACGTAATTGAACAGATTGTTCAAAAGCCTGCTCTTTTTTCCAAGCAGCTAAAATTTCTGCCTCAATGGTAGGCAGATGAAGTCCACTAAATTCTGGGTATTGATTGCTCATAAAAGGCCGTCCTAGCTGGTTTTAAGGCCACGAAGGTACGAAATAAGCCTGGAAAAAATAGCCTAAGAATGAGGTTCGGAAGAGGTATTTTGCGTTATTTTCTCCTTGAAAAAGCGATTTTGGAAGACAAATAGGGAGATGACCCCTGAACTAATGGCCATATCTGCAAAATTGAATACAGGTCTAAAAAACTCAAAGTCCTCACCTGCCCAAATAGGGAACCAATAAGGAAAATGAACGTCTCTAATAATGGGGAAATAAAACATGTCCACCACTCTGCCATGTAAAAAAGAGGCATAACCTCCTCCCTCTGGGAAAATATGGGCAACCATAGAAGTATAAGGCAAACTTGCTTCAAAGATCATTCCATAAAACATACTATCTATTAAATTTCCAACAGCACCTGCATATATTAATGAAACGCAAATAATAAATCCATTGTGGTATTTTTTTTGAATAAAACCTCTGATCAAAAAGGTACCCCAGATCACTGCTACTAATCTAAATAAGGTTAAGGCAACCTTACCCCAATCACCTCCCAATTTCAAACCCCAAGCCATTCCTTCATTTTCGACAAAATGCAATCTAGCCCATGAGCCAATAATAGCATGTTCTTCTCCTAGAAAAAAATTGAGTTTGATATAAAATTTGATTGCTTGATCAATCAAAATAATGAAAAATATAAATAAAGTTACTTTCTTGCCGTTCATGATGATTTTTTTGCAGCTTCTTGTTTTTGTTTATTGGTGAAGATGGAATAAAGAATAGATCCTGTGATACAAAATACAATCACCAATAAGGATAAAATAACCTGCGTATTTTTATCCATGATCATACTAATATAATGTTCGCCTAACATTTTAATTCCAATAAATACTAAAACTATTGCAATGCCTTGTTGCAAATGTTCAAATTCATTGACTGCACCTCTTAATAAAAAGAATAAAGACCTAAGGCCTAATATTGCAAAAATATTAGAAGTGTATATCACCAAACTACTATTTGAAATGCCCATAACAGCAGGGATAGAATCTAATGCAAAAACTAAATCAATCGCAGCCAATAATACTACTACTACAAATAAACTGGTATATACAGGTTTCCCATTTTGTCTAATGACAAATTTTCCATCTCCGTCAGAACTAGACAAGGGTAAGAATTTCTTTAAATTTCTATAAATGATGGTGTTATGTGGATCAAAATGATCATCACTATTAGCAGTATACATTTTTACACCTGTATACACTAAGAAAACTCCAAAAATATACAGTATCCAAGAGAATTTTGCTACCAATGCAACGCCCACTGTTATAAAAATCACTCTTAATAAAATAGCTATAATAATTCCAATCAATAAAACTCTGGAAGTATGTTGTTCTTTTACATTGAAGGCATCAAAAATTAAAATAAAGACAAAAATATTATCAATACTTAAACTCCACTCCATTAAATAACCACTCAAGAATTCTAAACCCAATTTTTGACCTTCTTCAATCCACATAAAAATAAAAAATCCCAAAGCCAATAATACCCATAAAAAGGTTTGTCTTAAAGCTTGTTTAATAGAAATGGTGGCATTTTTTTTACTTAGAAAGCCTAGGTCTAAAACCAGTGCGGTAAGAATTACGACCCCGAAAACACTATATACTATTTGATCTGTTGTCATATCATAAAGATAAGTCAAGAATTGCTATGCGGCAAATTGTCGTTTCCTCCATCTCAAACCAAAAAAATAAGTGGCCCAAATCAAGCCTAATGGCAGGATGGTAAGCAAGAATTGCCAATACAATCTCTGTGCAGAAACTTTCTCTTTATTTAAGGTTCTAACAATCCATTCTTTTTCTCTTGCAGCTAGTACATCTTCGTCTTCGTTTAAATACATAATAGCATTGGTAAAGAAATCTCTATTACCAAATTGATAAGCTTCCATGGGAATCATTCCCATGGGTAATGGACCAGAAGAAGCCTGAACACTATTGGTTAGAATATTTGCATCTGCAATGACTATTTGTTTTGCAGATTTATTGGCTTTTGACACAAAAATTTCCCCCGTATTTTGTAAAACACTGTCTTTCCAAGATGCATTTATTTTATTAGCAAAGGGAGATTTGAATTTACCTTCTAATAAAACCGCTACTGGTATATGACTTTTATTAAAACTGATTAGATCCTCCTCTCCTGCAACAGAACTCAAGGATACTAATGCAGGTGTTGAAACAATTCTACTATTGGTATCTGAACTTAATAAAATAGTTTTTTGAATACCCGGTGCTACAATAGTATCAATACTTGCTGGGAATTGTGACAATACCCTATCCATATTTTTCACCATTTTATGTGTTGCACTAGTATTTAATATAGGGTAATAAGGCCATGGTATTCTCTGAATCACTGGATTGCCTGTGGCATCTTTTCCAGTAACTACTGGCAGTTTACTGCAATTTAAATCTTGTAAAAGATGGTTATTTATTCTAGCTCCATAATTGAAAAGCAAATTTTGTATTTGCAGGTTTCTGTCATATGCAACATAAGATCCGCTAGTTTTTTGCAAACTATCGTATTCTGCATACAATGGATCTATGGCCCATATAATATTACCTCCATTCATGATATATTGATCGATTTTTAATTGATCCATTTCCGTGAATGGCTGCGTAGGTTTGACAATTAATAATGTTTTAATAGAATTCGCATTGGGGAAGCCTTTTTTCAAATCGAATACCACTAAATTATATTGATGTCTTATGGATTGTCCCAAATCATTTACCGTTAAATCAACTGGCTCTCCATTGCCAATTAAGTACCCAATAGTGGGAACAGTAGTTCTATTTAAATAATAAATGCCTTGTACAATTTTAAATTCTAATAAAGAACTAGCTGCATTCAAAGACGCATCCTTATCTTCTTCAGGAATATCTTTAACAATATTATAGGGCTTATAATATTTTTTCCCAGTTCTAAGATCTATGGCAATGGGTTTCTTGCCTGGCATTTCAATTAATATTCCAGGTATAATTAATTGGTCTATTCTTTGATCTATTTTGGATACATCTGATTGAACTCTTTCTATCGGTAGCCCCATGCTACTTAAGCTGTCATACACTTTGATCAAACTTGTATCACTATACTCTTGATGAGGCAGATCTAATTGCCAACTAATATTCTCTTTATTTTCTCCGACAATTTTACGAAGTACTTCTATAGTTGCTGCAGATAGTTTTTGATACTCCAAAGGCAAATCACCTCCTAAATACAAATGTATCTTAATAGGATTCTGAACACCCTGTACAATTTGTTTACTAGTATCGCCTAATGTATATCGCTTGTCTTTGGTAAGATCTAATTGAAAAGGATAAACTACCGTTAATAGATTGGATAAAACTATAGCTCCAAATAAAAAGAAAGACTGTTTTTGATGACTAATATTTTCTTTACAACCAATAATGAATAATATCATGATTGAAATAAAGTAAACAATATCTTTTGCGTAAATAACCCCTCTACTCATGTTTTCAAAATGGGTAGACATTCCTAATTGCGTAATATAATATCCATATAAAGGATCCACAAAAGACAGGGTACTCGCCCAATCAAAACCTTTGTATACAAGTGCGGCCATTATTATAGAAAACACAAATGCAACAACAGGTTGTTTAGTTTTACTACTTGCAAATAATCCAATAATAGTATAGGTGCCAGCCAAAAGTAAAAGGCCGATGTAGGCCCCGATGGTTGCACCCCAATCTAAACCACCAGTAGTACTTAATTGATCTAATACAAAAGCATAAACCAATGTGGGTGCAATGGCAATTAAGATGATCAAGAAAACACCGAATAGTTTTCCTAAAATAATTTGAACAATACTAATTGGAAGACTATATAAAATTTCAGATGTCCCATGGGCTTGTTCATCTGCAAAAGAACGCATCGTAATGGCAGGAATCAATAATAATAAAAACCAAGGGGCAAAATCAAAATAAACTTGTAAAGATGCATATCCAAAATCCAAGATATTGAACCTAGGTAGTACAAATAAAAAAAGGCTATTTACCAGTAGATAAAAACTAATGATAAAATAGCCTGTAATGCTTCCAAAATAATGCGCCCATTCTTTTCTTGCGATTGCCCACATAGTTCAAAGCTACACAGAAAAACTCTCTCCGCAACCACAACTTCTGCTCGCATTAGGGTTGTTGAAATAAAACCCTTTTCCATTCAATCCGTCCGAAAAATCCAATTCTGTATTGACTAAATATAAAAAGCTCTTCAAGTCAGTAACCACTTTAACACCATTGTCTTCAAACACTTGATCCATTGGCTTTATTTCGTTGTCAAAGTCTAATTTATAACTTAAACCAGAGCAACCACCACCCACTACACCCACTCTTAAAAAATAAGATGGGTCGTTCACAATATCAGCGTCCTGCATTAATTGGGTAATTTTTGCTTTCGCTTTTTCGCTCACTAAAATGGTATTTTCTGCAACTTCACTCATTCGTTATATTAAATTTTCGGCCTGCATCGCTACTTAATAAAACATATACTATATGTTTTATTAATGTATCTTTTCTTCAAAAACAAGTTCTTCTAAACCATTTTTCTTACGGTAGTCATTGATGGCAGACTTGATAGCATCTTCTGCTAATACTGAGCAGTGAATTTTTACTGGAGGTAAGTTTAATTCTTCCACTAAATCCATGTTGTCAATTTTCACAGCCTCATCAACTGTCTTACCCTTTAACCACTCTGTAGCTAAAGAAGAGCTTGCGATAGCAGAACCGCAACCAAATGTTTTGAACTTTGCATCGGTGATTACACCTGTTGCTTGATCTACTTGAATTTGTAAGCGCATTACGTCACCACATTCTGGTGCACCTACTAAACCGGTACCTACTGCATTAGATGATTTATCTAATGTACCAACATTCTTAGGATTAGAATAATGATCGATTACTTTGTCTGAATATGCCATAAAATTATTTTTAAATTAAATATTAATAAAATCCGTTTCACTCCTTTTATTAATGATGTGCCCATTGAATAGAATCAATGTCCACACCTTCTTTGAACATTTCCCAAAGAGGGCTCATTTCTCTTAACTTCAAAACAGTATCTGTAACCGCCTTGATAGTATAATCGATTTGCTCCTCTGTTGTATAACGTCCTAAACCGAATCTCAATGAACTATGTGCTAAATCATCCCCTAAGCCTAATGCTTTTAATACATAGCTTGGTTCTAAAGAAGCAGATGTACAAGCTGAACCTGAAGATAAGGCAATATTTTGGTTAAAGCCCATCATCAAACCTTCACCCTCTACATATTTGAAAGAGATATTGCTTACATGAGGTAAACGATGTGCTGGATTACCATTCACATATGACTCATCAATTTGTTTTAATGCGTTCTCTAATTTATCTCTCAATTTAGCAATACGTTCTGTATCTGCAGCCATATCTGTTCTTGCAATCTCACATGCTTTACCAAAACCCACAATACCTGGAACATTCAATGTACCACTTCTCATTCCTCTTTCATGTCCACCGCCATCCATTTGTGCAGTAACTTTTACTCTTGGATTTTTTCTTCTTACATACAATGCACCCACTCCTTTTGGTCCATACATTTTATGTGCAGTAAATGCCATGATATCAATTCCATCAGCAATAACATCTACAGGGATTTTACCCACTGCTTGCACCGCATCAGTAAATAACAATGCGCCATGTTTTTTTGCTATAGCACTGATTTCTTTGATAGGTTGTATTACTCCAATCTCGTTATTGGCATACATGATCGCTACTAAAATAGTGGTAGGTCTCATGGCTGCTTCTAATTGCTTTAAGTCAATTAGACCATCTGGTTGTACTTCTAAATAAGTTACTTCTGCACCTAATTTTTCTAAGTGCTTACAGGTATCTAATACAGCTTTATGCTCTGTAGTACAAGTGATAATATGATTACCCT
>JACCDG011742640.1_pt1 | contig 13311 bp, 13 predicted proteins | sample 7442471 | NCBI WGS metagenome assembly JACCDG01 (sample SAMN15323444, study PRJNA562643) | freshwater metagenome | isolation source: river surface water | place: USA:Blue River Watershed | collected 2017-08-17 | reverse complement strand
TTCCCTACCCTCTATCTTAGGCTTTTATTTGTTCGCAGCTCTATTTTTGCCAAAAAAGAGTTAAATATATATCAAAATCGAAGAAATAAGTTTCCATTTAAGACAAAAAAATAATGGGTAAATAAAGAGTTAACTTTCCCTTCAAATGGCCTTATATAAAAGGTGTGCGTTAAGTCCGTATTCAAACCTTTTTACCAGCCGAATCATGCGTATTGCCGATACGATGCCGCCCCGCCGGGTTTCCAGCCGGACCAAGCAGATCGCGCCTTCGCGTTCCGCCCAGGGATTCGCTGGCCGGATCGCCGCCAACGGCAATCATGGCGGCGGCCAAAATGGCGGCGAAGAATTTTCGCAAAGCCATTGGCAGCGCTGCGATGCGGGCTATGTCGCCCAATTCATCCATCAAGAATTATTGCCCGACGGGCTGAATGTTCCCGTTTTGCGCGAAGCCATCAAAGGCTATGAGCAGGCCAACCAAAATTTACAGCCGAAAACCCCGTTTCATGCCAAAATCGCCGTTTAGAATTTTACTGTTGGTTCTTTTGGCAATGCCCGGCACGATTCATGCCACAAGCCCGGCGGGCTATGCCGTGCTGCAGGTAGTCGACAAGATCACGGCGCAACGGCAAAAAATCCTGATGCCGACCGGCGGCGCCAAGGAATTCGGCACGATTCGCATCGTTTTGCGCAGCTGCCACAAATCCGCGCCCGACGAAAGCAAACAGGACAGCGCGTTTGTCGAGGTGTTCGACCAAAAGGTCAATGCCGAAAATAAAATCGGCCCGGTTTTCACGGGCTGGATGTTTTCCGCAAGCCCTTCGATATCCGCGCTGGAACACCCGGTTTACGACGTAACGCTGCTGGAATGCAGCAACGCGCCGATCAAACTGCCCGAATCGTCGGGTTCACCGTAAAATTTTGCCGGGACTTTCAAGGCTTCGTCCAGTTGGCGCAGAAAATCCAACTTGCCGATTTCAACCGCACCGAATTGCTCCAGATGCTTGTTGGTGAATTGCGTGTCCAAAAGCGTAAATCCGGCATGTTTCAATCTTGCTATCAAATGCATCAGCGCGATCTTGCTGGCATTTTCTTTGGCCGAAAACATCGACTCGCCGAAAAACGCGCCACCCAGCGCGACGCCGTAAAGACCGCCGATCAGTTGACGGTTTTCGTCAACCGTCAACTGTGAACTGTCAACTGAATCCCATACCTCGATCGAATGCGCGAAACCCATTTGGTGCAATTCTATATATAAGTCGCGTATTCTTGGATTGATCCAGCTATCCGGGCGTTTCGGCGCGCTGGCGGCGCAGCCATGGATCACGCCAGAAAAATCCCGGTTGCAAGTGACGCTGTGATCCTTCCCCCGCAAAATACCGCGCAATTTTCGCGGGATATGCACCTTGTCCAGCGGGATAATGCCGCGCCTGTCCGGGCAGACCCATAAAATATCGGCGCTTTCCCGGCTTTCGGCCATCGGGAAATAGCCGACCGTATAGGCCTTTAGCACAAGATCGGGGGTGATTTCGGTCATTTGGGGCATGGCCTTGTTATCATTGCATATCCGCCATGTCAGGGCAAAAATTAAGGAATATTAACTTGATAATTGTATCTTTTTGAGATAAGTTAATAGGTCAAGGGTGGAGATAAACAATGAGTTCAATCGGAACGGCGGAAATGGAACCAGGCGCAACGCAACAGCAAGAAATAAAACCGGCCAGCTTGGCCGAGGCCGCCGCGTTCTTTAAAACCCTGTATGACGCTTGGCTGGGTTTGGAATATGGATTTGTCGACGCGCATATGGCCAAAGCCGCCAATCCGCAAAAGGCAACTTTTGAGGCGTTAAAAAATAATCTGAGCGAACAAACCAAAAGCGATGCCGCCAGCATACTGGCGAATGGTGATTTAGCCCTAAGCGCAGATCAAAAGGAATTGCTTGGCGCGCTTTCCGAGGATGGCAAAGATATCGTTCCTTTTAAAATCCGCCGGGCGCTTGGCCCAGGCCAGCTTGCGCCTTTGGCCTTGCAAGCCGCCTATGATGTTTTGCCGAAAATCCCGATTGAATTGCCAAAAACAGAACCGGAGCCGGTTGCAGCAGCTCCAACCATGCAGGAAGTTTTAGAAAGCGCTGGCGTTTATAGCGGCGCCCGGGAATTGAACGCGGCGCTGCAAGCGATTAAAGACGGCAAGCCGCCGGGAATAACGGCAGATCGGGTCAGGGAAGTTAGCGGGCTTATTGCCGCAAATGCGGGTAATATCGCAAAAGGGATCGTCGAACCGACCAAGGCAAATGAACCTTTGCAGGTTTCCATAGCGAATGTTGAAGATTATCCAAGCTTGATGAAAGCTTATGATCAGGCTTTTTCCGGCGGCAAGGATATTGTGGGCGACAAAGCCGCGCTTGATGCAGCCTCCAAGGCGCTTGGGCTGTCGCAGGCTTTGCACGGATATATGGCGGAACATGGCGAATCCGCAAAAAAAGAACTGCAAGATGCCGATGCCATTGTCGCGATTTACAAAACCGCGGCAAATGGAATAGGCTCCGATGGAATGCTGCGTGAATACCGCAAAAATTATAGCAGTTTCAGCGAAAGTTTCAGCAAAGCAATAGGTGCATTCGGCACAGAAGAAAAAGACCGGGACTTTTTAAGCCTTGTCAAGGCCGGGAAAAGGCGTGAGGCGGAAATAGAGCTTGCAAAAATAACCAAGCTGCCTTTTGAATGGCTGCAGCGTAAATTCAAAACAGAAAAATATATCCATATGCGGCAGGCAAGAGAGCATGCTTCATTGCTAATCGGCAATGCCGAAATCTTGACTCAAGACGCTGCGCTGAAAGCCGCCTATGATCGCGTGTTAAAGCCGATTTTCAATGCGGAATATATGGATTACTGCACGGCCAATAATGTTGTGTTTGCCGAAGCAAGCGATCCCAGGGCGGTTCTTGATCATTTAAAAAAACAATCGCCGGAATATGCAAAAGCGGTTACGGCGCCGATACGCATCGCCGAAGCGGCAAGATCCGCCGTCAAAAGCCATTTGCTGACCGACGCCGAAATGGCGGCGATGACGAGGGGCGTCGGCCTTTTAAAACAATCCGGCTTTGCGTTCGAAACAGCCTTCAAACCACTATCCGGAGCCGCCGAAATATCAAGGCCGCTTGATCCCAAAAATCCGCTTGCCATCGACAGGCTTGCGACTTTCGGCATGGAACCGCAGGGGGAAGATTCGAAAAATCTTGCCGCCGCTATCGAAGCGCAGCAAAAAAGGCTAGACGCCATCGCCGCAATGCAACCCGATCCCAACGCGGCTTTCTTTTTGAATGTCGCCGCCCAGAAATCGGCCGGGGAAGAAGCCACCGGCCCCGGCATCGTAGCCCTCAAGATCGATGCGGCCAAAACCGATGCGGATAAACAAATCCGGGCGCGGCAAGAAAAATTTTGGGATCATGTAAATGCGGCCGCGCAATGGCTTTGCGGCAATCGCGGCAAGATTGCCGTTGCCGCCGTCCGGGCAGAAAAGTCGCCTGCCGCTTCCTCGCGGCCTTTGCCGCCCGGCGTCAAAGGGCACAATAATGACCCGCTTTGTATTGTGCGGTAGATGTAATGCCGGTTAGCGGGATGACATTTTTCTTGTCATCCCGGGCTTGACCCGGGATCTATAACCCTGGCTATCGCAAGCCGATAAAATCCATGGATTCCGATTGGAGACTGTCCCCGCGAAAGCAGGGGCCGGGATGACAAGGTGGCGTCATCCTGAACAGCCTGTCACGCCGTAGCGCAGCGAAGGCGGAAGCGTTACCGACGAGATACGGCCATAGACAAAACCTTAAATCCGGCGATTCCTTGCCTCTGGCTCGGGATGACGACTATCGATCGTCAACCGGCAACCGTCAACTTTCTGCGCCTCGGTGTCGTCCTAATGGCGCAGGTCAAAGGATATTGCTGGGCGAATATGGTTCTTTGCTTCGCTCTAAGTTGCGGGTAAAGTAAAGTGCTTTCAGGATTTTCAAACTCACCCTAGCTTTTCTTGCTATGTCCATTTTGCTTAGCGGTGACAAAAATAGGAGCCATTCATGACCATCAGCATCAAATCCATCGGCGTTATCGGCGCGGGGCAAATGGGCGGCGGCATCGCCCATGTCTGCGCCCAGGCCGGATATAATGTGACGCTGCTCGACATCAGCGAAGACCGCATCAAGGCAGGCATCGCCAATATCGAAAAGAACATGTCCCGCGCGGTGTCCAAGGGCAAGATGGCCGAGGCCGATATGAAGGCGGCGCTGGGGCGGCTCAATACCTCAACCGATTACAAATCTTTCGGCACTTGCGATTTGGTGATAGAGGCCGCGACCGAAAACGAAGACATCAAGAAAAAAATCCTGCAAACCCTTGTGCCGAATTTAAACAAGGACGCTTTGGTCGCAACCAACACCTCGTCGATTTCCATCACCCGGCTTGCCGCAGCGACCGACCGGCCCGGCAAATTCATCGGCATGCATTTCATGAATCCCGTGCCGATCATGCAATTGATCGAGGTGATCCGCGGCATCGCCACCGACGACGCCACCCATGACGCGATTTTGGACGTCGCCAAGAAGCTGGGCAAGACCACCGCCGAATCCGAAGATTTTCCGGGCTTTATCGTCAACCGCATTTTGCTTCCCATGATCAACGAGGCGGTGTACGCGCTGCACGAAGGCGTGGGTGACGTCAACGCCATCGACACCGGGCTGAAGCTGGGCGCGAATCACCCGATGGGGCCTTTGGAATTGGCCGATTTCATCGGGCTGGATACGTGCCTTTCGATCATGCAGGTTTTGTATGACGGGCTTGCCGATTCCAAATACCGCCCCTGCCCGCTTTTGGTAAAATATGTCGAAGCCGGATGGCTGGGCCGCAAGACCGGAAAAGGTTTTTACGATTACAGCGGCGAAAAGCCGGTGCCGACAAGGTAATATAATAAATCTTTACAAAATAATCTTTTTCCTTTAAGGATTAATTCTTTAAGGGGGGCGTGTTCATGGCCGAATTTTCTGAAAACGGGGTTGCGGCGCTTGCTATACAAATTCATTCAGGTTTGATTCAGGCGCTGGAAACCAGTTATACATCCGGCGTTATGGATATTTTAGATGGCGCGACCAAGGTCGCGGCGGAGTTGAAAGGCACCGAAATCCGTGCGGAATTTGTGAATGCTGTCGCTTATACGCTGCGTTTTGCCGCTGGACAAGCGGCTGATTTACTTGGCGGTTCGAGCAAAAGAATCTTCACAACCGGCGAAGCCGCGCGAATTTGCAAAATATCCCAGCAAACTATTGTGCGCTGTTGCGATTCGGGACGATTAACCTCTTTCCGTGTGCCGGGCAGTCGCTCCCGGCGCATAGAAAGGAGTGTGCTGCTCCATTTTATGCGGGACAATAAGATTGCGATAAGTAAAGGCGATTCTTTTAATACTATGTCCGAATATCTTGCGGCCAGCGGCGTTTCCGAATGGCAAGAAGCGCTGAATAATCCAATTTTGGATAATACGAAGTCGTATGTAGTTGCCATGCGTGCTCTATCGCAATGGCTTGAACGCAGCGGAAGCCGTTGATTTCTACATCCCCGCCGGGATTTGCTGCGCGGGCAGAAATTGCTGCAAAAATTCCGTCATTTCCGCGCTGTCCCATTCGGCTGCGCCGAAAAGCCGCGCGATTTCATAGCCGTCCGGCGTCATGATAAAGCTGGCGGGCAGTCCCGGCACTTTCCAGCGCGAAGCGATCGCCGATTTTTCATCGGTGAAGATTTCCAGATTCTTCAGCCCGGTTTTTTCCAAAAACGCCTTGGCGGCCGGATAGCCCTTGATGTCCTGATTGACCGCGATCACCTTTAATCCGCGCGGGCCGAGTTTTTCCTGCAAGCGGTCGAGCGCGGGCATTTCCTTGACGCAAGGCACGCACCAGGTCGCCCATAAATTGACCACAAGCAATTGTCCCTTGAAATCGGCGAGTTTCAACAATTGGTCGTCCGCGCCGCGAAAGGCGATAGGCGGCTTTTTGACCGGGCTTTCATTGACCAAAAGCCCGCCAATGGCCGATTCCGCGCGGGCCGCAGGCGGCAAAAGATTGTAAAACAGGGCGGCAAGGGCTATGATGAAAGCCCAATTTCGGAAAATTCCTGTCATGTCCCGGACCCTTTCAAAAAAACAACCGCGGCGGCAAACGCCACCTAAAAACCGGCTATGGGGCGGGCGGTTTAACGCCGCGCCTTCCGCCGTCATGCAACAGATAAATGTTTCCATCGGTTTTGACAAGCGTTTTGCGATGCAAGACATAAAAGGGTCGCGCGCGCATGCCAAAATGCTGGCCCGGCAGAAGATTATTTCCGCGCAGGACGAGGCAAAAATCCAAAAGGGCCTGAATGCGATAGAGGCGGAAATCATGGGTGGAAAATTCCCGTTCCGCGAGGAGTTCGAGGATATTCATTTGAATATCGAAGCGCGCTTGCAGGAATTGATCGCCGATGCGGCGGGCCGCCTGCACACCGCGCGTTCGCGCAACGACCAGGCGGTCACCGATTTTCGCCTGTGGGTGCGCGACCAGATCGACGGCGAATTTTTGCCCGCGCTCGACGGGTTGATCCGCGCGCTTGCGCAAAAATCGGCGGAGTATAGCGATGCGATCATGCCGGGCTATACCCATTTCCAGGCGGCACAGCCCGTCACCTTCGGCCATCATCTCTTGGCCTATTGCGAAATGCTGTCCCGCGACGCGGCGCGGCTTTCCGATTGCAGGGCGCGTTTGAACGAATCGCCCTTGGGTGCTGCCGCGCTTGCCGGAACGTCTTTTCCCATCGACCGGCATTTCACGGCAAAGCAATTGGGATTCGACGCGCCGATGCGCAATTCGCTCGACGCCGTCTCTTCGCGCGATTTCGCCATTGAATTTTTATCCGCGCTTGCGATTCTATCGTCGCATTTGTCGCGCCTTTCCGAAGAGTTGATTATTTGGTGCAACGACCGTTTTGGATTTGTACGATTGCCGGAATCCATGACCACGGGATCCTCGATCATGCCGCAAAAGCGCAATCCCGACGCCGCCGAATTGGTGCGCGGAAAAACGGGCAGGATTTTCGGATCGCTGCAAGGTCTTTTGGTGCTGATCAAGGGACTGCCGCTTGCCTATAACAAGGATCTGCAAGAGGACAAGCCGCTGGTTTTCGACGCTGTGGACGCCGCGATCTTATCGCTGCAGGCGATGCAGGCGATGATCCAGGGGCTTAAAGCCGACCGGGAAAAAATGCTTGCCGCCGCCGATTCCGGTTTCGCCACCGCGACCGATTTGGCGGATTACATCGTGCAGGAATTGGATATCCCGTTCCGCAAGGCGCATCATATCGCGGGCGCGCTGGTCAAGCTGGCCGAGAAAAAAAATATAGGCCTTTCCGCCCTGACACTTTCCGATCTGCGCAGCGTGGAGCCTAGGTTGAATAAGGATTGTCTGCGGGTTTTGGACGTAAAATATTCGGTTTCGTCGCGCACAAGTTTTGGCGGAACCGCGCCAAGCAACGTCAAAAAATCGGCGGCGAAAATAACGGGGAGAAAAATTCGATGAAAAAATTCGCGCTGTTATTGTGCGTGCTTGCGCTGCTTTCCGCCTGCGGCAAGCGGGGATCGCTGGAGCCGCCGCCGGGCGGGGAGCGCGATTACCCCAAAACCTATCCGCAATATTAAAGGGAGCGACATGACATTAGATCCAAGGTTTTTTTCTTATGGCGAAAACGGCCTGTGCGTCGAGGGCGTTGCGCTTGAAAAAATCGCGGAATCCCTTGGCACGCCCTGCTATGTCTATAGCCAGTCGATGATGGAAAGCAATTTCCGCGATTATGAATCCGCCTTTGCCGGGCAGAACGCCACGATTTGTTACGCCGTCAAGGCGTGTCCGAATCTTTCGGTGATTCGCGTTTTCGGCGCTATGGGCTCTGGCGCCGACGTGGTTTCCGAAGGCGAGCTGCGCCGCGCGCTGGAAGCGGGCATCCCCGCCAATAAAATAGTTTTCGCCGGGGTCGGAAAAACCGTCCAGGAAATGCGTTACGCCTTGGATTGCGGCATCATGTATTTCAGCGCCGAATCCCTGCCGGAATTGCAAATGCTGCAACAGGTGGCTTCGTCGCTCGATAAAAAGGCGCGGGTCGCGCTGCGCGTCAATCCGAATGTGGACGCGAAAACCCACGCCAAGATCACCACCGGAAAAAACGAAAATAAATTCGGCATCGACCTTGGCGTTCTGCCGCAAGCGGTCGGGTTTATTAAAAGTTGCAGCCATATAGAGCTTTTGGGCCTTGCGATGCATATCGGATCGCAACTGACCGACGCGCAGCCTTTCGCAGACGCGATGGGCGTTTTGCGCCGCGAGACGATCAAGCTGAGATCGGCGGGATTCGAATGCCCTGTCATCGACGTCGGCGGCGGGCTTGGCATTTCCTATCAGGGCCAAACTATTCCCGCCGTGTCGGAACTCGCCCGGATCGCGGAAAAGGAATTCGGCGATTTGGGTTGCCGGCTTACCTTGGCGCCCGGGCGGTCTTTAACCGGCGCTGCCGGCGTTTTGCTGTCGCGGGTTATTTTCGTCAAGCAAGGCACGGAAAAAAAATTCGTCGTCATCGACGCGGCGATGAACGATTTGCTGCGTCCGACATTGTACCAGGCGCATCACGAAATTCATCCGGTGCAAAAATCCGCTGTCGCAATGGCGCTTGCCGATCTTGTCGGTCCCGTGTGCGAATCTGGCGATTATCTGGCCCAGGACAGAATGATGCCGTCCTTTAAGGGCGGGGATTTGCTGGTTCTGGCGGGGGCCGGGGCCTATGGCGCGTCGATGTCGTCCAATTATAACAGCAGGCCGCTTGCCGCCGAGGTGCTGGTGCGCGGCGAGCATTTCGCCCCGATCCGCGAACGGCAAAGCATCGAGACGCAGTGGCGATCCGAGGTCAAGGCCCCATGGCAGTAAACCTGGCCGAAACTTCTTTGCGCTTTTACGCCCGGCTGCGCCATTGGGCGGCGAAAAGGCAGCCCAACGCCATGCAAATGTTCCTTGCGGGCATGGCGCTGTTTTGGGAATCGTCGGCAAAATATATCTGGCCCGCTTTCGTCGTGGCCGGGCTTTTTATTTCCGCCGCTTTTTTCGAGCTGTTCGATACGCTGCCCGGCTGGCTGCATGCCATGCTGCTGGCTTATTTGACGCTGGCTTTTGCGGCGTACGTATATAATTTCCGCCGCCGCTTTCGCTGGCCGGGAATGGACGCGATTTTGCGGCGGATCGAAATCGACAGCCATTTGCAGCACCGCCCGCTGACCGCGCGGGCCGACCGCTTGCCGGAAATCCAACAGGATAACCCGCTGGCGCAATCCTTGTGGCAAAAGCATCAGGAATCCTTGCAAAAAAGCCTGACGCGATTGACGTCGTCCTGGCCGCGTTTCGGCTTTGCGCCTTTCGATCCATGGGCTTTGCGCTCGATATTGCTTTTGCTGCTTGCCGTCGGCGCGATGCAGGCGGGCGCCGATTGGGCCGACAGGCTGGGCCGCGCCTTTCAGCCGTCGGTTCCGCCGGCCAGCGATTTGATCGCGGCGCTTAGCGTTTCGATCAAGCCGCCCGATTATACCCGCATGCCGCAAATCAACCTGGCGGGGCGCAACGGCGACGCGCCCATCGCCGTGCCGCAAGGCAGCAAGCTTTTCGTCCAATTCCAGGATATCCGCATCGCGCCAAGATTATCTTTGGACGGGGAAGCCATCGACGTTGCGGCGCTAGACCCGGTCAATTTCCAGGCGGAAAAGATTTTGCAACAAGGCGGCGGCAAGCTTAAAGCCTATGCCGGATGGTTGACTTTGGGCGAATGGCAATTGGAAATTCTTCCCGACCTTGCGCCAAAGATCGAATTCGACGCCGAGCCTTATGTCACCGAGCGCGCCAGCCTGCGCATCGGATACAAGGGCCGCGACGATTACGGCATAGAATCGGCGAGCGCCGTTATCACCAAAAAAGGCGAGGCCGAAAAAATCACGCTTAAGCTTCCCGCTTTCGGAAAGAATGGCGGCGATTTCAAGAACGCGAGTTATCACGACGTCGCCTATCACCGCTGGGCCGGGACAAAAGTGTCGATGCAATTGATCGCCGAAGACGCGTTGCGGCAAAAAACCTTATCCTCCCCGGTCGAATTCACCATGCCGGAAAGAATTTTCAAAAACCCAACGGCGGCGCGCATCGCCGAATTGCGCAAGCAATATATGTTCGATCAATCGGACGCGCATCAATTCGCCCAAGGGTTGAGCGGGGTTTTGCGCGACCCCGCATCTTATAAATATGACGGCGTCGTGACCATGGCGCTTTCGGTCGCGGTGCAGCGCGCCTTGCACGCGCAAGGACGCGACGTCAAACGGTCGCTATTGGCGCTGTCTTGGGATATCGCCCTGCGGCTTGAGGATGAGGGCGTTTCGATCGCCGAGCGCGATCTGCGCGGCCTGGAGCAGGCGTTGCAAGACGCCCTGTCGCGCGGCGCGTCGATGGCGGAAATCGAACAGCTGCTCGGCCAGTTCGAGCAGGCGATGAGCGATTACCTGACCGCGATGTATCAGCAAATGCAGCGCGACGGGCTTGCGGATTTGCCCGCGCTCGACCCCGACAGCGCGTCGGTCGACGTACAGGACGTCGACAGGCTTTTGGAACAGATCCGCCAGCTTTTGCGCAGCGGCAACAATGAAGAGGCGCAAAAACTTTTATCCAAGCTGCAAGAAGTCATGGCCAATATCCGCCAAAACCAAGGCCAACAGGCAGAAAGCGCAAAAAAAGCCGCAGAGTTGATGAAAAAAGCGCAAGCGTTGATCCGTACGCAGCAGCAATTGCTGGATCACAGCCATGGGCTTTCCGATCTTGCCGGGCGAAAAAACGATGTCGGCGAAAGGCAAAAATCCGTCCAAGACGCGCTTGCGAAATTCCGGACGGAATTGAAACAACTGGGCGCGCCGGAAATAAAGCCGTATCAATCGGCGGATTATTCCATGGGGCATGTGCGCCGCTTGCTGCGCGAGGCCTTTCCCGCAAAGGACAAAGCCGAAAATCCCGTGGATTTGGTGCTGCAGAACCAAGGCGACGCGCTGGAGCAGTTGCGCGCCGGATTGCAAGAATTGATGAAGTTGATGAGCAGTTCCGGCGGCGGCGCGGGCCAAATGCGCGCCGGGTCCGGCAAAACCGATCCTTTTGGCCGGATGCGCCCGGGCCAAGGGCTTTTGGACGTTCCCAGCATAAAGGTGCCGAGCGTTCCGGAATTGCAGCGCGCCAAAGAAATCCTGGATGAATTGCAAGACCGCTCGGGCGATTATTCAAGGCCCGAAGTCGAACGCGATTACATCAACCGCTTGCTGAGAAGATTTTAGCCGATTGATCTTTGCTTACCGTCCTTCCGAGGATTCAATATTCCTGATGGCGTTGCAACCGGCGCCGCCGTGTTGTTGCTGTTGGCGAACGCAAAAGGCTTCCCGTCCGGGCCAAGAATTTTATCGGCACCTAATTGCATTACCTGAACAAAGGTGGCGCCGCCCTTAACGATTACGCCGCGATCCCTGGTAACCGTCAGCGTTATGCCGTCAACCGTTATAGAAGCCTCGCCGTCCACGACCATAGTTCTTACATTAGCCATAATACCCCGCCTTTTTTAAATCGGATGCCGCGTACGCTTTTATGCGCTGCGCGGTATGATTATATATAAATTTCCTTTAAAAGATATTGTTATTTTTTTTGGGACATAGCCTTTTTAGCTCCGCGCCAGATTATGGCGTTTCCAAAAATATCCCGAAAAATCAATTGATTTATTGTTTTTCGGCTAATTTTTTGCTTTTGCCAAAGCCGCCTCAAGCTCCGGCAAAATCTGGAACAAATCGCCGACCAGCCCGTAATCGGCGATTTGGAAAATGGCGGCCTCGGGATCCTTGTTGATGGCGACGATCACCTTGCTGTCCTTCATTCCGGCGATATGCTGGATCGCGCCGGATATCCCGACCGCGATGTACAATTCCGGCGCGACGATTTTTCCGGTCTGGCCGACTTGCAAATCATTGGGCACGAAGCCTTCGTCGACCGCGGCCCGGCTCGCGCCGATGGCGGCGCCGAGTTGGTCCGCGATTTTTTCGAGCAGCTTAAAATTTTCCTTGGACCCCAATCCTCTGCCGCCGGAAATCACGACGCGCGACGCGCCCAGATCCGGCCTTGCGCTTTCCGAAGCTTCAAGCCGCACAAAACGCGCCGCCCGCGCGGCGGATTCCACCGCGGCAAGGGAAATTATTTCCGCATTGCCGCCATCCAATTTAAGGCTAGGAAAATTGGTCGGGCGCAATGTCATGATTTTAATCGCGTCTTTCGATTGCACCGTGGCAATAGCGTTGCCCGCGTAAATCGGGCGGTCGAATGTATCGACCCCGTGAATTTTTATCACGTCCGAAATTGGCTGCACATCCAGCGCCGCGCCCAATCTTCCCAAAATATTTTTTCCGAAACTGGTCGCGGGCAGCAAGATATGCGAGTAATTTTTTGCAATCGCCGCAATCGCGGGTACGGCGTTTTCGGCGATGAAATGCGCCTGGGATTGGTGATCCAGCACAAAAATCTTTTGCATGCCTTCGGCTTTTTGCAAAGACTGCGCCACGGCGGAACAATCCTGCCCCAGCACAATGGCATCAATCGGCATGCTCGATATCTTTGCAGCGCCCAAAACATGCAGCGATGCTTTGGCGATTTGCCTGTTATTATGCTCGATGACCGCTAGCGCGCGCATCACAATACCCCCGCCTCGCCTTGCAGCTTTTCGACCAGCTCGGCGACATCCTTGACCTTGATTCCGGCTTTGCGTTTCGGCGGTTCGGTTACCTTTAATGTGACAAGACGGGGGGACATGTCCAAGCCCAGCTCGTCCAATTTTATCTGCTGCTGCGGCTTGGATTTCGATTTCATGATATTGGGCAAAGAGGTAAAGCGCGGCACGTTAAGGCGCAAATCGGTCGTGATAATGGCAGGCAGTTCCATATCCAAAACTTCCAGCCCGGCATCGACTTCGCGGGTTACCGTCGCGACATTGCCGGAAATTTCGACCTTGGACGCGAAGGCGGCTTGCGGCCAGCCCAGCAATCCCGCCAGCATTTGCCCGGTCTGGTTGAAATCATCGTCGATCGCCTGCTTGCCCATGATGACCAGCGAAATTGCTTCACGTGAAGCAATTTGAAATAAAATTTTAGCGACGCCCAAAGGCTGGGTTTCGCCGTCATGCGGCACATGGATCGCCCGGTCCG
>JACCDG011358041.1_pt1 | contig 13311 bp, 19 predicted proteins | sample 7442471 | NCBI WGS metagenome assembly JACCDG01 (sample SAMN15323444, study PRJNA562643) | freshwater metagenome | isolation source: river surface water | place: USA:Blue River Watershed | collected 2017-08-17 | reverse complement strand
GGTGAGCTTGCTCCCGGGTAGCCGGAAGTCGTCGAGCTGGATCGGCGGCAGGTCGTCCTCGCCGCGGGCGTCGTTGACGCCGATGTAGCTGCCCACCTTCTTGGTGCGCAGCTCGACGACATCCGATTCCTTGTCCTCGTCCAGGCCCTGTACGATGCCCTTCAGGTCGGGGTCGATCCGGCGCACCAGCGGCGTAAGCATGCGCTCGGCCAGGAACATCATGGTGCTGCGTTCGCCCGCGTGCTGCTGCGCTTCCATCTGCGCGGCGCGGCTGCCCTCGTTCATGGTGTTGCGGCCGGGGCCGCGGGTGTCGAGGCCCACAAGGGACGCCTCTTCCTGGTAGCCGGCCGCAACCATGCTTGCGAGGTGGTGCAGCGCCTCGGAAAACTGCATGTCTTGCGCGTTGCTCGTGCGCAGGCTGATCGGCTCGATCTTGCCATTGGGGGGCAGGGTCACGAACGGGTACTTGTGCTTGTCCACGCCGCTGTGCTGCGTGCGCAGGATGTTGGACATCTCGGCGGTGGCGGTCGCTGCCCCCGGGCCGGTCACGGCGATGATGGTGTCGGCGAGCGCGTCGCGGAAGTAGCTGCCAAGCCAGCCGACCCCGAAAGTGTACAAAGTCGCCGCAACCCAGTTGGCCTCGACGGGCGGGATCCCATAGCCGAATTCGTTGATATCCGGGCTTGGGTTAGCGGGGGCCACTATCAGGTCTTCCTCGGTGAGGAAGGCGTCTGGCATCTGCGCGCCGTACCGCTGGATCTGTACCCAGCGGATCCGGTCCACGTCCAGCTTCAGCTCGTGGTAGGCCAGCTCGGCGATGTCCGTCCACGGCATGTAGTCGGATCCGATCTGGCCGGTGCGGTCGGTGCGGTTGGCGAGCCAGCGGTCCAGGTACTGCGCCACCGGCATGATCGTGGCGCCGTCGACGTGCGAGAACCCGACCGGGACGCGGCCGGTCGGCCCGTAGTGGACGTTGATCACGGGGCGGTCGATGGTGAGGTGGTCGGCGATCAGGGGGATCCCGACCGTCTCCAGGTGGTCGGCAAACTGCCCGTGGGGGCAGCGCAGGATGTGCTCGGCCTGTGCGATCCGCTCTCGGATCCCGTCCACGCGATCCACGTTCACGCGCGGGTTGTCGTGCTCGGTGTGGACAACCCGCCAGCCGATGTGAGTCCGGTTGCCCTTCCACTCGCGGAACGCGGGGCGCACGGCCTCTTGCCGGCGGCGGTGGATGGTGGCGATGAGCGGGGAGTATTTGACCATTGCACGGCACGTCTCGTGCGCCAGCATCGTCGGCGGCTTCGGTCGTGCCCATGCGTGGGTGGAGGAGTAGAGGCGGGCCTGGTCACCCATGTACTGGGTGCGGCGGGCTGCGCCGGTGGCGATGTCCAGCGCCTTGGTGACCTCATCGGTCTTGCTCAAGAGGGGGCCGCCGACGTGGGCGGTCATGGGATCAAGGGCAAGGGCCGCAGCGAGGTTTTGCAGTACGCCAAGCGCCTGCTGTTCCTCACCCCCGCCCTTACCTCGGCCGCGGCCTCCACGTCCCACCGGCACCTCCTCTTGTCACCGGCGGGTTAGCGGCGGAAGATCACGATGTAGGAGATCACCTGGGTGTTGACGTTGATCGCGGCAGTGCCGATGTCGAACTCGTTCTCACGCACGGTGATGGCGTTGGCGGCCACCAGGGCGGCGCCCACGCGCAGGGCGGTGGCGTCGGCCATGCCGGTGTGCCAGATGTAGGTGACGCCATCGGAGCGGTTGTTGAGCAGCACGAAGATGGGCGTGCCCAGCAGATCGGGCTCGTTGACGTAGGAACCGGCGACGGCCTCGCCGGTGCCCACGGTCATGAGCCCACCGTCGGCGGTGAAGTTGCCCACCGCAATGCCGGCCACCTGGGGGAGCAGGGTGCTCGCAATGATGCGGGCGAGGTGCTTCGCCGAGGGCTGGTCGCCGCGGACGCCAGAATTGGCGGGGGTGATGGCCTCAAGGGCCGCAATCAGGGAATCGCCGATCAGGGTCGCCATAACTTCTTCTCCACCCGCCCGGGTTGGGCGCGTTGGTTGAGGTTCGCGCCGTCGGCGCTCGTGCTCACACACCACACAAGGGGCGATACCCGATGCCCGATAGTGACCGGCGGCCCGCGGCGCGGTAGCATCGCCACATGAACACCCTCGGCCGACTCGGGCAGTTGCCTACCGATATCAAGCTGACCCTTGACCAGGAAAAGGCGGTGGTGCGCACTGTCAACGCCATCCTCAAGGAACGGGCGGCGGCGCTGGCCGAGGGCCCGCGGACCATTGATGAGCTGCTGGTGGTCTTGTGTGGGGAGGTGGTGCGCACCTGGCGGCGGAAGCTGCTGGGCGACTTCCACTATGCGCACATGACGATGGTGTCTGGGGAGTGGAGCGTGAACCGGATCGCGGAAGCTCTGAACGTCTACCAGCACTCGGTGACGCCGGCCACGCTGCTGCTACGGGCGGGGGTGATTGGCGTGGCTACGTCGAAGGTGGACCCGCTGGAGGCGATGATCGAGGGGTGGCGCTGAACGACGGCGCCCCGTCGATCTCCTGGTAGATCCACCGCTCCACCAAAAGCCCGGGGTTGCGCCGCGCCTCATGCTGCGCGGGCAGCTCGTCGATCTCGGCGGCGGTGAAGGGGCGGGTTACGCGCACCCGCTGAAGCAGCGTGCCGTTGCGGAAGTACCCGGGCAGGTCACCCCACGGGGCGCCCTTCTCGGTGAGCATCGCCACCATCTCCTCGCCGCTCTTCCGGTCCAGCACCTTGTGGGAGAAGTGGACGCGGGCGGCGCTGCTGATCGAATTCTTCCGGGCGTCCAGTTGGCGCCACACCACGGCGTTGACGGCCTCGGCCTCGCTGGGAACGCTCCACACGCGGCAGTCGAAGGCGGCGCGTCGGCCGGCCTTCTCTGGGATCCGGGTCGCCAAATCCGCCATGAAGAAGGCGGTGGCCTCGGACGCGAGCACGCTGGTGAGCTTCTGGACGCGGCCCCCGAATGGCGGGGTCGCCGGCTGCTGAAACGGGGCCCACACCAGCGTGATCTCGTCGGACTGGGTGTAGCCGAGCTGGGCGTCGAAGGCGCCGAGAAGGTGGCGGGTGGTGTCCACCATCAACCCCGAAAGGCGGGGATCGAACGGGCGGGCAAGCCCACGGGTGAATCTGGAGAAACCGCGCCCATCCAGGCGGGCGATCATGGGTAGCGTGGGGTCAAGGCGCCTCTGGGCCTCGACTGCCTCATACGCCTTCATCCGGTCGCCAAGGTCGTCACTCATCATCCCCTCCGAATCTCCCAACCTGGGGCGGTTGCGATCATGACCACGCGCGCCAGTGGCACGCCTGCGTCTCGTGTTTGCTTCATCATGTTGGCGGTGCCGACGTTGCCCGGGAAGGCGAGCACCGCGTTCGGCTTCCCTTTGCGCAGCATCTGCCCGTTGCGCAGGGTGCCTGGCGACGGCTGCGGCTTCCCCGCCTCTTTCCACGCATCCCACTCGGCGGGCGTGACCGGGTACGCCTCGAAGGGTACGCCACGGGCCTCCGCCCACCTGCGCGCCCTGCGGTCGATACCCTGCGCCTCCCCCTCGATGATGCAGGTGATCGCGCGGCGCCGGTGCCACTCGTCCAGGGCGGGGAAGACGACGGCCAACACTTCAGGGGGAGGTCGGCGGCTGCCGCAAACGATGAGCCTCACGCCGCCTGCCCATGGCCGGCAGTGATGCGCATCCGCACGATCTCACAGGCGGGCACGCCGTAGGGGAAGCACATCTCCACCTGGGCGCGCGATGGCCAGATGAACAGGGGGAAGCTGTCTGGCGCTTTGTCCGGCCCGCGCCAACCGAAGTAGCCCCCTTCGGGGTCTTCGGTGACCGTGACCTCGTGCACCTGGCTGGGGCCGTGAAGGGATACCCACCACGCTTCACCCACGTTCAGATACACGCCAGATCGCTGGTGCGCGTACTTCAGCCACTCCACGGCGCGACCTGTCACCACTCTTGGCCTCTGGTCGTCCTGATCGCTGCTTCGCACAGGCTGATCCTGAACCGCAGCATGACGCCCCGGCCGGGGTCGGCCGTCGCAAGCCCTGCACGGCTCTCGGCGATGACCCGTTCCGCCCACTCAATCCGGGCTCGTGGGGCAAGCGAGCAGAGGTGGTCAAGGTCTTCTCTATCCCGGCGGAGCTGGTCGGACCTCGTGCTGTGGGACTGTGACGCCAGATCGTCAAGCCGGCCGCACTCGAAGCGGTTGCTACGGATACGGCTGTTCTCGGCCCAAGCCTCGTCGTTCTGAACGATCTGCCGTTGCGCCCAGCGGTCAAACGCGGTCATGGTACATCCAGCGGCTCAAGGTCGCACAGCGGGCATGTACGGCATGCGAGGCCGGTGTCCTCCTTGCCGTCTGCGAGGTAGCCTGTGACCCTCACAGTGAGCCCGTAGGCGTCGCTGATGCCGACCGCATCCAGGTGCACAACCCGGAACGTCCCGGCCGGATCGCCGATGCGGCGGAACCGGCGCTCTCCGCGCAGGATGGCCGCCGCAATCTGCTCGGCGCGGGCCATGGCATCCAGGCGCCACCTGCTGAACGGGGGCCTCAAACCGTGACGGCGGCTCACGTTGCGTCCCCGGCCAGAGACATCGCCACGCCCATGCGCGCGGCATCTTCCCACGCGGCGGGCTCACCCTCCAGGCCCAGGCGGCCGGCCGCGGCCTTCACCGCGTCCTCGTTCTGGGTGGCGAGGAACGCGGCGGCATCGGTCACGGACTTGGCGCGAGCGGCGAGGGTTTGCGCCGCCCCTTCTCGCATGCCCACCCACTTCTCGGGGGTGAAGCGGGCGAGCCAGGGAACCGCCGCATGTACTCCCGGGAGGCTCTGGCGCGCGGCCAGGTACCACGCCACCACCTCGGGGGCGAGGCCGCTACCGTCGGCCAGGGCGAGCAGGCGGGGGTTGTCGAGCACGTCGGGCACCTCCCCGCCGCCCAGCAGCGCCTTGATCTCCTGGCCCAAAGCCTCGGTGACCTGTTGGACCGCCCGCCCATTAAGCGGGTCCAGCTTGCTGTGAATGCTGGCGGTGGGGATCTTCTCGCCCACCGTCCGCTGCATCATGATGCGGATGTCGCCCCGGAACATGTGGCGGCTCCGCATCTTCGCGACCGTTGGCACGAAGGTCGTGACCTTGCGCCCGCTGCGCTCTACGACGTGGGCCTCGGTGTCGGCGCGACCGATCCAGATGATGGGGCAGGGCGCCCCGCCGATGGCATCCCAGATGCCGCCGTCCACGGGCGCCACCACCCGCCACGCATCCCGGGTTGCGTCCTTGCGGGTGGACTCACCCACCCGCTCGTCGACGCGGGACAGAAAGCCGTCCCACACCTCCGAGAGAGTGTCGATGATGAGAACGCCATCTGGCCCGAGGGCGGGGGCGACCTGCTCCAGGGCGAGCAGTAGCACGCGCGGATCGATCCCCTCGCCCCCCTCGTAGGGCAAGCCGTCGTCGCCGTAGCGCCGCCGCGCCTCCGCCACCAGATCGGGCGAGCTGGCGTCGATGGAAAGGAAGGGGGGGAAGATGGACGCGAACAGCTCCTCGGAGTTGTCCTCGCCCATCGAAAGAACGGCTACGTCTCCGCCCTCGCCTTTGAGGCCGAAGGCGATGTGAAGGGCGCTGCGGGTCTTCCCGGAGCCCTCGCCGCCGATGATGGCGATCCGGGCCTTGCGCCCTTGCATCTTTGCGATCTTCACGTGACCCGTGAATGCACCGTACTTCATGACTCTCTCCCACCCCCGTGCCGCGGGGGTCACCCGAAAGGGTTTGCCGGCCCTGCTCTGCTGTGGGGAGGTTGCAGAACAGGGCCGGCTCACAGCACGGCGGCCTCGGGCAAAGCCGCCGTCTCCCGCGTCAGCGGGCCAGAAGCTGGAGCACACGCTCTCGCGTGGCTGGATCGGAGGGCAGGCGCACGGTGTCGGGATCCTCCGCCCCCAAGAGGAGCCAGGAAACGGGCAGCCCGCTGAAGCGCGCAAGCGCCTCGGCCACCGCCCGGCCGACGCGGCCGCGGATCGCAGCCCGCACCGACTTGTCGGAAAAGTCCTTGGGGCCGCCGGCCTCGCGCACACGGCGGGCCACCTCGGGCGGCGTCATTTGCGCAATGACGATCCACTCCCCGAACGGGGTCCGGGGGTAGGTCTCGCCTGCTGCTGTCGTCGGCTCAATCACCGTCACCTCGTTCAACCTCTTGCCCCTGTGTACCAGAATGGTTCGCCGTGGTCAACCCGACAATTCGGGCGAGGGCTTCGCAGTCCTCCACGCTGACCCGCCGCTTGCGCTGGCCCTGGCCGGCGATGGTGCCCGTGTCGAGGTAGATAGAGCGGGGGCACCCGGCGTTTACCCACACCAGGAAGTCGCTACGGCCGGTCCCTACCTTCATGGGCTCGATGCAGACGGCGGGGCGGCGAGGGTATCGCCCGCCGTCACTCATGCCTTCCTCCACAGTGAAGAGGGGAGCGATCAGGTCGCCTCGCTCAAAGACCTGCCGGCCGGCGGACCAGCCAACCAGCTTCTTAGGGCCGCGCCAGTTTACGCCCTCAAGGTCGGCGATCCGTTGGATGATCTCCTGCGGTGCAGCGTTCGTGGGGCGCTGGTGCTCGGCGAAGTGGGCGCAGGCGGCGGATGTCGCTGATCTCTTCGCTGCCTTTCGCGCCTCGTAGGCAACCTGGAATGCCTGCTGCGCTGCGTAGACGGCTGCGCGGGCGGCGTTTGATCCATCCTGCGCGGTCTTGAGGGTTGCGGCATGCTCGGGCAGGTAGGTGGCGATGTACTCGTCTTCACGCATGTGGGTCACTCCCGTCGTCCAGCGGGCGGTACCAGCGCATCAAGCTGGCTTCCTCGTCACGTCGCAGGGCCGGCTCCCCACGGGTCAAGAGGTCGCAGACATACCTTGCTTCGGTCTTGTACCCGTAGGTCTCCAGCGCCTTCGGCAGCTCACGCACGGCCGCATCCCACGTGCCGGGCACGTACAGCGGCGGGGACGTGAACACCGTCAAGCAGCCGTCGGCATAGCTCGCGCTGATGCCGTGCCGGTCGTAGAGCAGGTCGAGGATCCGCATTGGTCGCTCCTTCATCAACCGCCGAGTCGCCTCGTTCGGCTCATGGAGGGGCCCGTCTTTCCGGGCCCTGTCGCTGTCAGTGGCGCCTCCGCCCTCTCCACCCACCCGCCACCATGCGACCTTCAAGGTCTGGCGCTGGGGCGCTCAAGGGCGGGGCGCTGTTCCTACCCCCGTGGGCGCGCGCACCGCGCTGCGGTACCGGTACACCGCACGTCCCACGGGTGGCGCAGCGGGCGAAGGGAGCGAAGCCAGGGCGCCAGCGCCCACGGCGTCGACACAGCCCGAACCACCGGAGCGCGGTAGTCCACCGGCTCTGGTCGGTGCGTGGGCGGCTCCAATGCCACGGCCGGCAACGCCGCGCGATCTTCCACCACCGCCCGCGCTTCGCAAACGGTCGGCCCGTGGTCGGGGGTGGCCTGCGCGCCTGTCAAATGACAAAGCACAAGGGCCAGGTGGGGGAAAAGGGCGGCGATCAGCATGCCGGTACCCTACACGCGGCGGGCGGCGTTGTCCATACCAAAACGGTTTGACTCCGCCCGGGTGTTCTGGCACCATCGGCCCCCTACCTTGACCTACAGGGGGTGCCGTGTCTCCGAAGTACACGAACCTGGTGCTCTCGCTCCTGACGGTGGATGACGCATTTCAGCCCCGCCTGCGGCTGGATGAGGCCACCGTCCAGCGATACGCGGCGGCAATGGCGGCGGGGGTGTGGCAGTGGGAGGAGTCCCCGCCTGTTGTGTTCTACGACGGCGAGACCTACCGGCTCGCCGACGGCGACCACCGGGTGGCGGCCATGCGCCGCCTCGGGATCCAATCCGCGCCCTTCGACGTGCGCCCGGGGGGGCATCGGGAGGCGGTCTACCACGCGATGACCGCCAACCGGCGCCACGGGTTGCAGCGTACCCCGGCCGACGAACGGCGGGCCACCGACCGGCTACTCGCCGACGCGGAGTGGTCGCGCTGGAGCGACACCGCGCTGGCAAACGACCTGGGCGTCCCCGTGGGCCTGGTGAAGGAGCGCCGGGACGCGCTGCAAATGGCGCTCCCGATCCACGACGACGTGCCACCGGTCCCGATCCGCGCGGAGGCGTCGACCGCTTCCCACCGCTTTGTCTCGCGGGCGGACACTGTGCCGGCCCCATGCCCGGTGGATGCGCTCGGCCGCGTGGTGCCTCCCCGACTGGTGCCGCAGTGGTTGGGGTGGCGGCGCCACTTCCCGGACGCGGATCTGTGGGTGGGCCGCGGCCTGGAAGCTGCGCGGGCGTGGCCCGCCGAAGAACGTCCGGTGGGCGTCGATGATGCCCTGAAGAAGATCGAAGAGGGGTTTGCGGCGCTTCGTGCGCTTGCTCCCCAGCGTGTGTGCGAAGGATGCGGCGGCGAGGGGTGTACCTCGTGCGGCGAGCGTGGGTATCTCTGAGCAACGGAGTGATAGATGAGCAAGAAGACTGCGCGGGATGGGGAGTTTCTGGCGGCTGAGAAGGCCGCCAACCAGTTGCCCGAGGCCGTGAAAGCGCGGGTGCTGGATGCCCTCTACTACGAGGATCCAGCCGTCGATGTTGTGCCGGTCTCGTCGCTGGTGCTGGAGCCCGAGTTCCAGATGCGCGTCGCGATCAGCGACGAGAAAGTGGCAGAGTACGCCGATGTCATGGCCGATCCCCTGCCCGATGAGCGCGGGCTGATCGGCGCCCGCCGGTTTCCCGCCCTCCAGGGGCATGAGATCGGCGGTGTGATCTACGTCACCGACGGGATCCACCGCGTGTTGGGCGCGATCAAGGCGGGGGTGGTCGACATCCTGGTCGAGATCAAGCGGGGTAGCACCCGGCGCGACGCGCTGCTGGCCGCGTGCAAGGCGAACGCTGAGCCGCGGGCGTTGAGCCGTACCAGCGCAGACAAGCGGAAGGCGTTGGATGCATTCTTCGAGAACCACTTCGACGACGGGTTGACGGATACGGCGATTGCCCGCATGCTCGGACTGTCCCGCACCAGCGTGGGCAACAAGATCCGGGCGCTCAAGGCTGCTGCGGCCGAAGCCTTGCGCGAGAAGATGGCCCCCGCCCCGCTGCGGGTGGCCGCCGGGCCCGCCCCCCTGGACTTCGACGACAAGCCCGAGGTGGTGCGCCCCGACCGTCAAATGACATCGCACACGCCCATCGGCGAGCCCCCGGTCCCCGATGACGACGATGACGCCCCGCCGCCTGCGTCCAGTGAACCCGTGTGGAAGCGTGCGGCCGGGACCTACGAGTCCCTGCTGCGAGAGTACGCACGGCTGGCGGGCGATCTGGCCCGCGTCGAGGCGGGCATGCTGGATCTGGCGGGGGCCAGCTTCAATCGCTTTGATCGCGCGCAGCTCGAAGGCGCGCTGCTGGTGGGCGGTGCGGGCTCAACCAGCAAGGTGCTGGTCGGGCTGCGTGCGGCCGCGCGCATGTTGCCGATAGAGACGTGCCCCGACTGCCGCGGGGCCGGCTGCGCCGCCTGCCACCAGGGCGGGTACATGGCCGCGGGTGAGGCCGGCCTCAAGGCGGTGCTGGCGCGGGTGCGGTCGTGAGTGCCGACCTGCCTTCAGGCCCGGAAGGCGCTGCGACCTGCCCATGCAAAGGTGCCTTTGGTGGGTGTGACCGCTGCTTTCTCCTTGGGCGGGGCCGTGCGGTCCCGACCCTTGACGACCTGGCCAGCCAGATCGTCGCATGGCAGGCGGTGACCTTCCCAACGGTCACTGCGGCGGCGAGCGTTGAGCACCTTCAGCGTGAGGCGCGCGAGCTGGCGGCGGATCCCACCGACGCCGAAGAGGCCGCCGACGTGTTCCTCATGCTCCTCTCCGCGGTGGAGCGTGCCGGGATCGGGTTGGATGGCTTCCGGCGGGCGGTGGCCGACAAGCTGGCCAAGAACAAGGCGCGGGTCTGGAAGGCTCCTGACGCCCACGGCGTGGTGGAGCACTCTGAACCATGACAGCGAAGAGCGAGTGGAAGGGGTGGCCGCGGCAGGTGGCCCGCATGGCGGGGGCGTTCAGCCGTGAGGCTGAGTGCGCGCTGCGTGTGCTGGCGACGCCGAGCGAGGTGTGGCTGCCGTTCGGCTGGGTGGATGAGGGTGAGCTGAAGACCAGGATCTGCTGGATGCTGAACATCGACGGCGGCGCAATCGATGTCGCCCTCGACTGGCTGCGTACGTCGCTGGTGGTGGAGCGTAGCGCCCGTGATGGGGCCGTCGCGTGGCGCATCCCCGGGCGGGCGCGGTCGACCTTGTTCAAGGCCATCCAGGAAATGGACGCCGACGACGAAGGTTGTATCTGACGTGGCCCTCGCCCTCCGCGACTACCAGCACGACGCCGTAGACGGCGTGCGCGCCGCCTTTGGCGCCGGCCACCGTCGCGTAGCCGTGGTCATGCCCACCGGCACCGGTAAAACCGCGGTCGCTGGGGAAATGGCCGAGCGGACGGCGGAGCGCGGGGGGCACACCCTGTTCGTCACCAACCGCGAGGAGCTGGTGGACCAGGCTGCGCGCACGTTCGTGGACAGGTTCGGGCTCTCCACATCCATCGAAATGGCGGACCGGCGGGGGAGCCTGCTGGATCAGGTGGTGGTGGCCACGATCCAGAGTCTTCAGGGCGCCCGCTTGGCCCGCTGGCCCCGCAACCACTTCTCGCTTGTGCAGGTGGACGAGTGCCACCACGCGGTGGCGCCCTCGTACCTGTCGCTCCTGGACCACTTCACCGGCCGCGTCGTTGGCTTCACCGCCACCCCCGACCGGGCCGATGAGATTGGGCTCGGGGAGGTCTTCGGCGCGACCGCCTACCGCATGGAAATGCTGGACGCGATGCCCGTGGTGATCGGCGGGCGAGTGGTCAAGGAGGGTTGGCTTGTGCCCGTGCGGACCCTGCGGGTGAAGGTCGCAGGGTTGGACCTTTCCAAGGTGAAGACGCGGGGCAGGAAGACCGCTGACTTTCAAGATGAGGCGCTGGCAAAGGCGCTGCGGGTCGAAGGCGTGTTGCAGGCGATGGCAACCCCCATCGTCGAGCAGTCTGGCAGCCGCTCCACCCTCGTCTTCTGTGCGAACGTGGCCCACGCCCACGACATGGCGGCGATGATCAACCGCCACGGGGCGGGCCTGGCCGTTGCCCTTGACGGGAGCATGGACGGGGACACGCGGCGCGACATCATCAGCCGCTTCAGGGGGGGGCGGATCCGGTTCCTCTGTTCCTGCGCCCTGCTCCTCGAAGGCTTTGACGCCCCGGTCGCATCCTGCGTGGTGATGGCCCGCATGACCCGATCCCGGGCGCTGTACGCCCAGGCCGTGGGCCGTGGCACCCGTCTGCTCGGTGCCACCTACGCGGAGTCCGTCGCCAACGGCAAGCCTGATCTGCTGGTGCTTGACCTGGTGGGGGCGGTCGACGACTTCTCACTCGTCTGCCCCGCGGACGTGCTCGAAGGCAAGGCGCTCTCGCAAGAGGAGCGCAAGGTCTACGCGAAGCTCGCGGAAGGCGGCGAGGCGGATGTCAACGACCTGCTCGGCCAGATTGACGCGGCGTTGCAGGCGGCGCAGCTCGTGGTCGGGGTCAAGTACGACCTGATCGCCCGCGATCCGTTCAAGGCGCTGGGGCTGCGCCGGCCCCGTGAGGCCGATGACGCGCCGCGGTTGACCGAGGGCCAGCGCAACACGCGCACCCTGCAAAGCCTCGGTATGGACTTGAACCGGATGACGCGGCGGGAGGCGGCCGCCATGATCGATGAGGCAAGGCGGCGGTTCGAGAAGGGGCTGTGCACCATCCCGCAGGCGAGGCGGCTCATGGAGCATGGGATCAGTCCGAAGGGCGTCTCGTTCGCCGAAGCCTCTCGGCTCCTGGATGCGATTGCCCGCAACGGGTGGAAGCCCCCGCGGGGGCTCAAGCAGTCGGTACGACGTATGGAGGAAGTGTGAGGAGCGCAAGCTATTTCATCAAGGTAGGTGGTCGCTACCTGGAGCGCGGGGCATGGATCGATAGCCACCGGGGCACGGATGATCCCGAGGCGGCGGTCGATCTGGGTGAATACGAGGCGCATGGGTTTGCGCAGAGGATCGGCCTGCCGCAGGCTGGCTACACGTTGGTGGAGTCGCGACCGATCCTGGCCGCCCATCGGCGGGCCCTGCGTGAGAAGCGGGTGGTGGCGCAACGGGTGACCGAGGCGCTGGCCGCCGAGATCGGCCGCCGCTTCCACGGGCTAGGCGTGTTCGTCGGCGGTAAGACAAAGCGGGAGGTGTCCGTGAGGCTGGTCGGGCTTCGGATCGCTGAGTTCTACGTCGACCTGGACGCGAAGATCGGCCGCGTGGGCTCTGGCCGCGATGAAGGGGGCATTGAGAACGCCTGCTGGCACATCTCCGAGCGCATCGCCGAGATCCGCCTTGCTGCTGACATGGCGCAGGCATGAGCGACGCGGGCTGCATGGAGGAGCAGGTACGCGCGGCCTGGGCGGCCGAGGTGATGGTGCTCTCCGAGGTCATCCGCAGTGGCCAGTATGCGGGGCAGGTGAGCTACCGCGTGGCCATCTGGCGACCTGAGCACTCGGTCGATTGGGGGTGGCGTGAGGTGTACATCTTTGAGACCTCGCCAGATCGCCCACTTCGGCCGGTGAGCCGCGGAGAAGCCCTTGCCGCGGCGCTGGAAGCGGCCCCGCAGGGGAAGCGCGATGAGTGACGGCCCCGATCTGGGCGAGGGGGTCGAATGGTTGAAGGCGCGGGTGGTGGAGATCCGCAGGGAGCGCACCCACACCCAGAAAGAGATCCTGGACGAGATCCGTGTGGCGCTGACCAACACCCTTGCGACGGCAAAGACTGACGACCACCTGGCCGAGGCGGTGGCTGCACGACTGCGCTACGTGCCCGCGGAAGACGTGATTGCAACGCTGGTCGAGTGGGTGGCGGCGGTCCAGGCTGACCGCGAACGGCTGGTGGGTATGGTGTTGCACTCTTCGCGCTGGGGTCTGGGTACGTGAAGCCCCTGATCCGCACGCCCCTTCCCGTGGCATGGCAGCAGAGCTGGCCGTCGATGCGCCTGATCCTGCTCACCGTGGCCGATCTCGGCGGCGGCACCAGGAAGGATATCGAGGAGGCCACCGGCCTGGGCCGTCGCACCGTCATGCGGCTGGTTCCGCCGCTGGTGCACGTGGGGTTGCTCCTCGACGTGGATGGTGCCCTCACGATCAACGGTGCCACCACGGCACCAGCACCGGT
>JACCDG010873691.1_pt1 | contig 13312 bp, 14 predicted proteins | sample 7442471 | NCBI WGS metagenome assembly JACCDG01 (sample SAMN15323444, study PRJNA562643) | freshwater metagenome | isolation source: river surface water | place: USA:Blue River Watershed | collected 2017-08-17 | reverse complement strand
TCACTCCCATATGTATGAATGATGTAATCATTGTTATTATACGTATGAATTGACATTTGTTTACTTATATATTATGAATATATAAATATTTATCAAGAACGAAACGTGGTTGATCACGACTTGCGCTGCAACCTTCTGGAGATCTCCGATCTCCTAAGAAAGTATAGTATAAAGGCTTCTACTTCAGAGGCTTCCAGTACTTGCCTCCGCGCTTGTTGAGAGAGACCACATAATCCTTGGAATCACCACCCTTGGTAGGAACCTAAGGTTCCTACCCTACCTCCTCGAAGGGAAACCAAGGTTTCCCTTCACCCTTCCTTTTTATCTAAATAATTACTTCAGAGGCTTCCAGTACTTGCCTCCGCGCTTGTTGAGGGAGACCACATAGTCTTTGGAATCTCCTCCCTTCATTACAACACCAACTTCACACTCAGATGGGGTCTTTGCCGGGAACTTCTTATTGTTGGCACTATCCACATTGAGCTCTCCTAACAGATTGTTGATCCGGTCATCCATCTCCGGTGTGATCACTGGGACAAAGGTGGGCTCATCAGGAAGATCCACGTGCTCTGTCTCCTCCATATCAACATCAGGGCTCTCCTCCACATCATCGTGATGACGACTCCCTGCAACCTTCTGCTCCTCTGCGAGGAGCCAAGAAGGTTGACTTCCGCAAGCATCGCACTCCTCAGCCTCACCATCTTCCTTACCTTCTTCATCCACGGTCTCATACTCACTCTCCTCACCACTACCGCTGCCGCTGGCATCGCCAGACATGTCCTCATCCTCCTCATCACTCTCTTCATCCTCACCGCTGCCGCTGGCATCGCCAGACATGTCCTCGTCCTCGTCACTCTCATACTCTTCCTCCTCATCATCTTCACCGGTCTGCATAAAGTCCCTCATACCCAAGCCGCCCATTAGCTGCTCAAGAATGTGCTGTTGCTGCATTAGCTTAGAGGGTCCGCTATTCCCCATCCCATCTGCTCCAGGCATCTCAAAAGATTCAAGCTGCTCAATATGCTTTGAGTTCTTCTCCAGGCGACCCCTCAGTGCCTCCATATCACTCTCCAGCATCGTGATCGTATTCTTGTTCTTCTTCGTCTCATTCCATAAGTAATACATCACAATGATCACAATGATCAGAAGTAATACCAGAATACCGAACATATAAGTCGAAAGTATAGATCCCTCCATTTTTATGGTAGTATTTGATTGATAAAAAGTAATCTAACATATTTTGATATATAAACTAATTGATCTGAACGAAAGGGTCTCTTTTACTCTTTCTTTGACTTCCGTCCCCTCTTCTTTACTTCTTTCTTCTCTTCCTTAATCTCTTGGTCTGATGAAACTTCCTCATTGACCGGTTCCGTTGAAATCTTCTCGTTGACCGGCTCTGATGGAACTTCCTCATTGACCGGCTCTGATGGAATCTCCTCATTGACGGGTTCCGTTGGAATTTCCTCATTGAGGGGATCCGAGGGAATCTCCTCATTGACGGGTTCCGAGGGAATCTCCTCATTGACGGGTTCCGAGGGAATCTCCTCATTGATGGGCTCCGAGGGAATCTCCTCATTGAGGGGATCCGCCAAATGGATCTGGATTCTCTTACACATCTCCATTGCGCAATCGATCAGATCCTCATCAAATCCATTATCCTTAAGAAGCTCAAGCGCGATGTAATTCCTGGAGACGCCCGCCTTGAGTCTATAATTGAAGATAATCTCATTGGTTTGGGGATTACGATCAATCTCAAAGTGATAATTGAGAATCTTGCCATTCGTCGCCTTCTCGAGATACTCCAGATCGCTATAATGAGTCGTCGTCATCGACATCGCATTCGGGAATGATGCAATCTTCTTAAGAATCGCATACGCCCCCGAGAAACCCTCCATATAATTGGTACTTGAGAAGATTTCATCCAGTACAATGAAGCTGAGTCGGTCGGAGGGCATCTTCTTCAGCTTATCGATATAGTGCTTACTCCTTAACATCTCTGCCTCAAAGAGTGAGGAGACGCCCTTCGCATCTGGAATCTGGAGATAGGTCTCAATCAAATGGAATGGCGTCATCTCAAACTTGGAGGCCGCTGCAATTCCCACCGTCTGACTCAAAATCAAATTGACAATCACCGACTTGATAAAGGTCGACTTTCCCGCTGCATTGGGACCTGTAATCAAGATATGCTTCTTATCCATATCCAAACTATTGAGCCGAGTATCCTTAATAAGGTATGGATGCCAAATATCCTCAAATCGGATTGTGGGTTCCTTGGTCTCTCGGGTAGTATCCTTGATATACTTGGTAAAGGTATACGGATTGGTGGTAGGGTCGTGTGCATAGACGAGATTATTGAGCGCCGCGAATGCATCAATCATACCCACATAATGGAAGAGATGAATGAAATCATCCTTGATCTTATTGAAGTGTCGATAGGTATACAAGATCTTACCCTTATTGCTAAAGAGAGAGGGCTCCGTTTCAAAGATCGAATGTTTGAAGAGATGCTGATAGATCTCGATGTATTTTTTGCATCGATCAAGGGATAGATCAATCGATGCATCGTAATGATTGCGAACTCCATATCGATGGCAGTAAGAGATGATCTCGTGGACATTGCGGACATATCCCGTCAGATGATTAAGCTTTTCGTGAATCATATTGATAATCTTGTTTGTATTCTTTGCATTCTGGATCGAGTAGTAGACATTCTGGAAATAGAGGAAGACATAGAGGCCCTTAGTCAAGATGTTTGCCAGTAAGGCTCGGGAGGGATTCTTGAAGAGCATATTGAAGGAATCGGATCCAAACATAATGTTCATCAGAACCTTCCAGATCATTGACCATTGGAGCTTGATTCCGGTCTTCCTCTGGAACCAGAAAAAGAGGACAATGGGAATCATAAAGTTGACAATGGGAGTGATGATGGTGAGGGCGGGTGATAGGAAGATCTTGTAAATATTGGTGAAGAGAAGGGCCTTCTCATTCCCGTTGAGAATCTCATTCACATCGAGGAAGGGGATAAAGTCATAGTTGAAGTAAATGAGATCATTCATCATCTCGAGGTGATGCATATTCTTCTCTTGATAGAACCAGAGCATCTCCTTTTCGGTAGCCTTGATCTTCTCAATATGAGGTAGAAGGGCCTTCTTATGAACACCGATCTCCTTGATCAGCTTCTGGCGCTTCTCTAAGAGGCCGACATCCGTAATTGGGGCCAAGAGCATTTCCTTTAGCATAATCTTGCCGCTATGGGTCTGGGTCTTGTCAATCACGTGGAAGATACTCTTCTCCTCGTTGCCATAATGATCGGCGAGCATCTCAATATCCTGATAGACGTAATCATTGAGGGTCGCGCGATTCTCCTCCTCGGCAGTGATGGAGTGCTTATTCACATTCATCAAGGTGAACATCGACTCATAGAGAATCTGCTCATCAAGGCTCTTGTTGATCAGAGTCATACGATCGGTGACATTGAGCTCGTGATCGGGCTTTGCCTCGAGATCAACATCGGGTTGATTTGGGAGAGGTGCTCCCGGGATGGGACCAATGGCAGATAGTAATGCGTCCATATTTGTGGAATTCTTATCAAATCAAATCAAATGAGATACTCTTTCTTATACTATTCCAGCAAAAAAGATAATCGATTTACCCGCGGATTTTATGGATTAACCTTCTTGGGATCGATTCTTAGGGCAATTGCTCCCCGTGGGAATGGACAAAGGATGTCACCAGAGAGAGAAGATGGAACTTATTATGATTCCCATAGTAAGATCAATGATATGGTTCTGGAGGAGGGTATTTGGGAAAGGTCCGGGGGCGGGTCTTCCAAAAAGTGGCATATTTATATCTTTGTTAAAATCTCTTTAAGACAAAGAGGAAAGTTCGAAAGAAACCGCAGGTGACGACTGCCTGCTACCTTCTGGATATCTTCGATCTCCCAAGAAGGTTGTCTTTCACGTGAACTTGAGGACCTTTTCAGCGATGAAGTAGTAAGCGACGATGCTCATCATACCGATAAAGATGAGATTCATCACATCATCATTGAAGAGCTCCCGAGTGAGGCCAAAGAGAAGAGGCTTCGAGCCATTGTAGGTATATGACATCAGAATGTGGAAGACGATAACGATGACGAGGAACTTGTAGAGATTGAGGATCGCCTCCTTGTACTCCGGTTCGACGTTCAAACGGATCTCATAGAGAGCAGGCATATTGGATTTGGTTTTTAATTGATTGATCAATGAGTGTACTACTCCATCATCACATAATTTTATCCAAGATTTATCCAATGGAAGAGTAGATCAATATTTTATAGATAAAAAGATGGCACAGAGAAGCGGATGCTTAGCTCCATTCCATTGTGGGCCTTGCCCGGGATCCGTTGATCCGGAGGCAGTTTACTATGACCTTTGCCCCAATCAGAATGGCGGACCTTGCTCCAAAGTGTGGTACAAGATGAAGAATGGATACATCTACCAATACACCTACTCGTTCAACGATGATATCAACTTCGTCCGAGCTCAGGGATACCAGAACCAGAAAAACGGCTGCGTGATGAGCGATCTGATCGAGATCGCCAAGAAAGAGGGTACCAATACCAAATAAATATGATATATAAATAGTACGACTTTAGCGATCAATCTTGATTGACTGGTTTATATATCACATATCATATATTGAGAATGGCAATGAATGCAATGAGTGGTAGTAAGAGCAAAAGCAAGAGTAAGAGTGCAACGAAGAGTAAGAGTGCAACGAAGAGTAAGAGTGCAACGAAGAGTAAGAGCTCGACCAAATCGGGTAGTAGTAACAAACCACTTACCGAGAATGGATTTATAATGCGGCTTTATCGGGAAGAAGGGGAACTTGATGAGAGTTACCGCCAACGTATCGACTTTGTCCGAAAGATTGTCGGAGAGAAGAAGGTGAAACTGAGCGCAGATATGGTCCCATTTGTCTCCACAATGTCCTTTGTTCACGTCTATAAAAAGAGCGGTATGTACAGTTATCCAAAAGAGATTGAGATTGCTTACCAGAAATTACTTTGATTGAGGGGTAGCCTCGTAAAGAGATTTTCCCGGAGGGGTTATAAAGAGATTTCCTACCTTTTACTTCTTGAGGAGCTTCTTCATAATCTCACTGATATCCTTGCCGTTGCACTTCTTGTTAAGGAGGATATAGATAATGAAGTAGTAGACCAGATAGATGCCACTGAAGAAGAAGGCGAAGAGGGTGACAATCAGACGAGTTGCGGGGGTCTCATTGAGATTGCACGAATAGGCGAGGTAGGCGGTACCAACGCCGATCAGGATAGAGAGGATGATCCACGAGGCGGGGATACGATGGATATCTCCCTCAACAAAGTTGGGGTTCTCCTTGTTGTTCTCAAACTTCTCCATCGACTGGGACTCGAGAGAGCCCTGCATCGCACTCATCATTGTCATTAATTCCAGCATTTTGTGATGTTTTGTGATCTATAATGGTTATTTATCTATCTTTATTTTAGATAAAAGTTCTTTGTTGCGGAATCATAATGGCACAATTCCGTCAGGTATATCAATGGATCGCTCTCGTTCTTCTCCTTATCCTTCTTGTTGGATTCTATCTCTATCGATCGGGTTTTACTGAGGGTTTTACTGAGGGAGATGCCCGAAATCCCGGATGTGTAGGTAAGTCCTTTTGCGCTTATGATGTGAAAGCCGAAAAGTGCCGATGTGCTGGTCAAAAAGATGATGCCCGAGTTCAATTTCATAATAACCCCGAATGTTGTGAACGCACCTGCAATCTCCTCCCCAAAGAGAAGTGCTTGGCAATGCAAGATAAGAGTCCCGTTCCTATCAAATATTACTGTAATATTGCTGGTAAGTGCAAAGAGTATGATGCAACGATTCAAGATAGTGTGATTATGGCGAATATTTGTGGCTTAGATGGGACTACCGGTCAATATATTATGCCCTTCGCCTCCAAAGTGGAGTGTGAGAAACAGAGCGATCCTTGTAACAAACATAATGATGATAAGTTGACAGGGACGGAACAGAAGAAGAGCTGCCTTGCGGATACGAACTGCGGATGGTGTGCCAATGAGAGTGGAGTTGGGAAGTGTGTGATGGGGTCCCCTGCAGGTCCAGCAGATCTTGATAAGTACTACTTCTGTAATCCCAGTCAGGCAAATCCCGATGGATCCGAAAAAGGAATCTATCAATATGGAGGAATCTTTACCGGACTCTGATTGATATGACGACTTGCAGGGCGTTGACAACAAAATTTATCTATGAATAGAGTAATTTATAGATAAAAATCTTTCATTTGTGATCAATATGGATAGCAAAGAATCTTCCACCGGACTCTCGGCTAAATCGATCATCTTCTTTGTGATAATCTTTGGTCTGATCATCTATGCATACTATCACTATGAGCGATTGATGACCATTACCTCATTCCCCATCATCCGAGTTCTTCTGATTGTGATGGCTGGTCTGAGCGTCGCCTTCCCTCACATTATGAACTACTTGAAGTACTATGATGGAGACAAATATACTCTGGAAGATGTGATGAAGGCTTATCATAAGTAAGCTGTAGATTTTTATCTATAAAAAAGGTAGTTGTGTTCCTTTTTATAGATAAATATGAGTAGTAATAATCAAGGTGGAAATCGGCCAAAGAACAATGCTGGAGGGAATGCTGGAAGGAATGCTGGAGGGAACAATCTTGGTAATAACAACATCTCTTTTTTGCTCAATAATAGCCTGATGAATGGTAATCAAAATGGTGTAAATAAGAATGTGAATAAGAATAAAAATCGGAGTGGTGGTCCTAAGGGGAATCGATCTGGGAACTATGATGAGATGCAAAAGCAGATGGCGATGAATGAAACGCTTGCAATGATGATGGGGGCACGGGCGACGCTTGGCTCCATTGAAGAGAGATGGGAAGGAACACCCTTCGGCGTGAAGATGGGATATCTCTTCATCCTTGGTGCCATCTTCTACTACTTTACAGTAATGAATTACAATATCTATGGTATGGTGATCACCGGTGCTCTCTTGGCAATGGTAGTCTTTATGTGGAGTATCTTCTTGGCGATTGTTGTTGGATTGGTTGTAGCATTGATCATCTATTTTAAGAGATCGGAGAGAGTGCGTTTAGGCGGTTATCTGGTGGATGGAACGGAGATTACTTCGGATCATATCGTATATAAAGGAAAAGAGGATCACCTCTTTGTTTCATCGAGTGATCTTCCCAAGGAGATCGAGGTGGGTACGTTTAGTTATAGCTTTTGGCTCTATCTCAACAAGCCGCCTACCAATGGCAAAGTCTACAGGTCAGGCAAGTGGAAGTCGATCTTCTATCGTGGAAGTAAGCTCGATAGCAAGAATGATCTCTCGAGTCTCACTCAATATTTAGGAGTATGGCTCAAGCCAGATGATCAGACCCTCGCTTTCGTCTTCCAACAGAATGGTTCCCAGAATGAGTCGATCGAGTTTAGCGATATTGAGTATGGTGAATGGATGTATTTCGTCGTCAATTGTACCAAGAATTCCGTCAATATCTTTAAGAATGGTAAGCTGGAGATCTCAAGCAGTCTCCAACAAAACCCTGTATCGATGAATGATTATGGAATCTATATCACCTCCGATTATGGAATGGCCCAGATGGACCTCGTCTCCGGTGATGTCTCAAGCAGTGCTGAAGATGATAATGCGGACAATGACACTGGATTTGATGGATATCTCGCTTATCTTACCTACTATACAGAGAACTTAGGCGTGGATGAGATTGGGACTGTGATGTCCTTCTATCAAGGAAAAGTAGATAAATATGAGGAGTGGAAGCAAAAGATGATTGAGAGTGATATCGATTATAGCTTCCCCTTCCTCGATGATCAGTCGAGTTAATGGAATAGAAGAATGGAGGAATTTGATAGATAAAAACAGATCATTTGATATATAAAATTGTAATATATATCAATCCTGGAAGAGAGATGAGAGATGAGAGAAGAGAGATGAGAGAAGTATATCTTTTTTTGTAGGTATAATATAGTGATACTTCGTAATTGATAAAATGAATCGAGCAAATGCAAATGCTGGATACAACGTCCGCAATCTCACCAAGAGTGGTGAGGTGCAGAATGTCTTTTCGATGATTCTGATCGGCGTTTTCGTGATCTTCATCGTCTATCTTGTTTACAACTACATCAAGACTTCCAACCAGATGAGTCGTGAATCCCCCGTGATTATCAACGGCGAGATGGATGCTTTTGCCGCCCGTAACCCCGTTGATCTTCCCCAAGTCACTTCCGGTCTCGCTCATAGTTACAGCACCTGGATCTACGTGAAGGATTTCAACTATAACTTCGGTGCTCAGAAGCACATCCTTTGGAAGGGTAATCCCTCCGTCGATCTGGACGGTGAGTCGACCGGTGATGATGGCAAGATTATGAGCCCCCAGATCTACCTCTACCCCGAGACAAATACCCTTGGTATCAACACCACAACCACCTTTAGTGGTGCAACTCCCGAGAGCACGGATGTTCAGAATATCCCCCTGATGAAGTGGGTCCATATCTGCTATATCCTCAATAACCGCAGTGTCGATGTCTACATCAATGGTAAGCTGGAGCGTTCCACTGCCCTTCGTGGTATCCCTGTGATCACCAATGATCCTCTCTGGGTTACCTATGGCACTCCTAAGATTTCTCCCGGTTTCTATGGCAAGATTGGTAAGACTCAGTACTTTACCAGGGCGATCTCTCCTGCGGAGGTCTCGAATCTCTACAATGACGGACCTTTAGGAAATACCCTATACAAGGTGAAGCTCTTTGATGACAAGAGTTTCCTCTCTTACTCAAAGGGCGGTGAGATTCAGGATGATTCCGGATCCGGAAATTAAGGGAAAGGGAACTCTCATCACAATTTCCTTTAGACTCCTACTTTGATTCATCAAAAAATATAGTAGAATGATAATATAGTATTGCATATATTATTATTCTTTGGTAAGAGTAGTAAAGCAGCATCTCCTGAGAAAAGATGAATAACTTAAACAAGATCTACAAGAATAATATTCGGAATCTGGGTGGTAACAATGGTTCTGGCTCAAGTGGAATGATCGGGAGTACTCTCATCATCTTCCTGATTATCGCCGTTCTAATTGTCGTCTATCTCTACATCACCTATCGTGGTTACAACAACTTCGTTACCAACTCCCCAATGATTATTCGTGATACGATCGATGGTTCCACTCCTATGCGCGTTGATGCCTACAAGCTCCCATCGCCCTCTGATGGTAAGTATGGTATGGAATATACCTATAGCTTCTGGATCTATCTGAAGGATACGAACTTCAATGGTGCGACGGAGGGTGGTAAGGGATGCACTGCGGAAGAGTCTGGTTCGGACTACGATTCCCTCAACTTCAAACACATCTTCCACAAGGGTAGCAATGATATGTACGTCGGTGCGGGTTCCTCCAAGCTGCGCAACTTGCCCCTCCTCCAGTCTCCCGGTGTCTGGCTCTACCCCGATACCAACAAGCTCAACATCCGATTCAATACCTATAACAATGTCTATGAGACGTGTGATGTGGGTAATATTCCCATTAATAAGTGGGTTCATATCTCGATCATTCTGATTGGTAACAGTGTCGATGTCTATGTGAACTGCAATCTGAAGAAGCGCCAGAAGCTGAGCGGTTTACCCAAGCTGAATGATGGCGATCTCCTGATCAATAACTTTGGTGGATTTGGTGGATTCCTCTCCCGTTTCCGCTACTACAACTACGCCATTGATCCCTTCGAACTTGACCTGATTTGCAAGATGGGTCCCTCGGAGAATATTCCGATGACCGATCTTGGTGCTGGTGCGGGTAATGGTCTCTCTTACCTCTCCCCTAACTACTGGTTCAATTACGGCTTCCCAATGATGACGACTTCCGAAAAGGCGCTGCAATCTTCTGCTCCCTGAAAAGGAGCAGAAGATTGACCAATGAGAAACTTCCGGCTGGTAGTTCAACTTCCGCAACTGCAAAGTAAGTGCACGGAATCCCAATCCCTTTATCCAAATCCTTTGATAGATATAATCTTTTTATCTATCAAAATGCTCAGCATAAAGAGATTTCCCCAAAGAAGTGTAATTCTACGGAAAATCAAAATGGCTCCGACCAAAGAGGAGATTTTACAAGGGATCTGTGAGACGCACGGGATATCCCCTGATCGATGTGGTGTGGTCTCCCGGAGACTCGCCAAAGAGCTTCAAGGGCTGGAGAGTGCAGGAATATCGTATCAGATCTCGTATGATCCAATCTATAAGACGAGTTTGGGAACGCGGAACTTGGTAGAGATCAAGATGATCTACCGGGATCATAATCTCTTTATCGTGTTTTCAGATAACTATCCTTTTTCAGCTCCGATCTTCCTGATTGATAGGGTATGTAATGCGACGAAGGATTGCCGTATTCGGGATGGGCTTGAAGGATTGCCGATCTTCCCCGTAACAGAGATGATTCGGGAATTTGCCGTGGGTGTCGATACTTATCCAAGTCTGGTGGGCGATCTCATTTCACCCAAACAGATGGCAGAGATCTGGATCGGATACCGAAAGGATCGTGCCATCAATGATATTTTGAGCAGGGCTCGATCGATGATCCCTGAGAATCCTCCCGAGGAGGGAGAAGGAGAAGAGACTGGAGTCGGGGAGGAGCTCTTGGAGGAAGCTGATCGAGAGAGATTCACATCGGAACAGCAAAAGCTAATGAACTATATGATCCGTTTTACAAAGTTCCATCATCCAACAACTACATTGGTCGAAGCTCACGCAATGATGATCGAGTGCTTCGAATATTATTAAGCATTTAATTGATCAATAAGATTGATTGATATGATATTCCTTACCATATCGATCCATAAAAAGCCCTATATAAAGCTCATTTACTACTCTATATATAGATCGCATTGGCCATTTACTTTAAAAATGGCATCTACAACCAAAAAGAGTACGAAGAAGGCGGCATCGCCGGCTGCTGCTTCTATGATCAGTAAGCAAGGGAATCCACTCCTCTCCTTTGCCGGATCCGTTCTTATGCCCCCCACTCCCACTCCCACTCCCACTCCTGTTGCAGTGGCACATTCCACTAAGAGTTCCGGAGATAAGGAGCTTTTGAACGCAAAGGCCTATATTGGCAAGCGTGGATATATTATTCGGAAAAGTAAGTTTCCCGAGGAGAAGATCAAGGAGATTAAGAAGGAGCTCTTTGTGAAGCCCAATGTGATGGGTGACTATGGTGCAGAGGCGGAGCCCTATGAGGTATTCCTCGAGAATGAGAATAAGCTCTACCTTCCCAAGTTTTATGGTCTGGGTGCGCTCGGACCGGTCCCGGAGGAGCTCAACAAGACGCCTCCCGGAAAGGATATCGACCTCGCGTTTAACCTCAAACTTCGCCCAGAGCAAGAGCTTCCTGCGGAGAAGACAATGGAGGCGTACAGGACGAGTGGTGGAGGGATTCTCTCGCTCCATTGTGGTGCGGGAAAGACGATCTTGGCGCTCTACTTCATCTCGCAGCTCAAGAAGAAGACGATGGTGATTGTCCACAAGGAATTCCTGATGAACCAGTGGAAGGAGCGTATTGAGTTTGCGCTTCCAGGGGCGAAGGTGGGGATCATTCAGGGGCAAAAGTGTGATGTTGATTGCGACATTGTGATTGCGATGCTTCAGACTTTGTCGATGAAGCAGTTCCCGATGAATGCCTTTGATGACATTGGCCATATTATCATTGATGAGTGCCATAGGATTCCGTCGAAGGTCTTCTCTCGGGCGCTCTTTAAGATCAACTCGCCGTATATGTTGGGTCTATCGGCGACGCCTAACAGGAAGGATGGATTGACGAAGGTCTTGAAGTGGTTTATTGGGGACATTATCTTCTCGATGAAGGGAGCGAAAGAGAGGACGGTGGTGAAGGTGGAGAGGATGATGTGCGAGAGTGATCAGGAGGAGTATAACAAAGAGATTGTGGCGTATAATGGCAATGTGGTAATGGCGACGATGATCAACAACATTGCGGGGTATTACAAGCGCACTTTTGCCACGATGCGGAGGGTGATTGAGAAGCTGAGGGAGAATCCGGCGAGACAGGTGTTGATTCTCTCGGACAGGAAGCAGCATTTGGCGGATATGGAGAAGTGCGCCCTTCAGATGGAATTCACCTCGATCGGTTATTATGTGGGAGGGATGAAGGAGAAGGATCTGAAGGAGAGTGAGAGTAAGCGACTGCTTCTGGGAACTTTCCCGATGGCGAATGAGGGATTAGATATCAAGTCGTTGAATGGTCTGGTCATTTCTTCGCCGAAGAGTGATATCATTCAGACGGTGGGACGGATTCTGAGGCAGAAGCACAAGGATTGTGATCCGTGGATCTTGGATGTAGTTGACCAGTTCTCGGTCTTCAACAATCAGGCGAAAAAGAGATTGGAGCTTTACAGGAAGAACAAGTATCAGGTAACGGATATTACGGTCAATATTGATGAGGACAAGGAGCTGAAACGCAAGGAGTACAAGTATCATCTGGGGCCTGAGAGCTCAGAAGAGGAAGAAGAATTTGATGTCGATGATAGTGATGATTCGGCGTCTGGTGATAGGAGCTGTGATCGTTTCGACTTTAGTGATATGGGTTTTGCTGGAGAGTTCCAGAAGAAGACCCGAAAGACCGTAAAGAAGACGGTGAAGAAGGGTCCTAAGTCCCAGGAAGAGGTGGTGAAGAGCGTTCTTCAGAACTGGGATTGGGATGATGAAACGATGTAATTATATTTTATAGATATATAAATCAATGACGACTCCCTGCTACCTCCTGCTGACCTTTGGTCAGCCAAGGAGGTTGTATAAAGATATACTATACCTTATATAGTATATCTGATCACTACCAGAATGGCTCCTGTTACTATATCTTTTATCGACAAGGCTACTGAAACCTCATACACTCTCTATTATGGTAGGAATGCTTCTGAGAACTGGGAGCTCTATGACTCTGCTGAAGCTGATGATCTATGGTTTCACCTCGATGATTTTCCCTCTGCGCACGTCTATCTCCAAGTATCCAAAGATGATCCATCTGAAGCTGCTCTCCAGTATGCTGCAAGACTTGTTCTTCAGCGAACTCCGAAAGTAAACCAAGAAACCCCGAAGATCAAAAAGGTGAACGTGATCTATTGCCCACGCTCTAATCTGAAGAAGGGGAAGAGTGCAGGAGAGATTCTGATTCTCACCCCCAAACAACTCTCTTCTATCTCCCTGGAAGTCCCTCTCTCTACACCATAGTTCTGTTT
>JACCDG011196125.1_pt1 | contig 13330 bp, 12 predicted proteins | sample 7442471 | NCBI WGS metagenome assembly JACCDG01 (sample SAMN15323444, study PRJNA562643) | freshwater metagenome | isolation source: river surface water | place: USA:Blue River Watershed | collected 2017-08-17 | reverse complement strand
GGATTTTCGACATGGGCTCTGTCTACCTTTCCAAGTTCAACTTGTCGAGCCCGAAGGAGTTTCATCATGTGGATTCTGAAATTTTTGCCAAAAAATGTGCTGAGTTATTGCGTGGGTTGGTTCGCTTTGTGGACCTTGCCAAGATTCTCTCGACGCCTTTTGCTTGGATCTTTTGCGAAGGCGTATCAAATCAATTTGGAAGAGGCTGAAAAAAGCATTGAAGAATACAGCAGCTTTGATGCTTTTTTTACACGACGACTGAAGCCAGGTTTGCGACTGATAGATGCGGAAAGTCCCATCGTGCATCCTGCAGATAGTTTCATTTCTTCCTTTGGTCCTGTTCAGCAAGGACAGTTGATGCAGGCGAAAGGGAAGATGTATTCCGTTGAAGAGTTTCTAAAAATTCCCAAGTTGCAGGATCCCCATTTTTTTATAACCTACTATTTATGTCCCACGGATTATCATCGAGTTCATAGTCCAGTGCAGGGGCGTCTTCGTCAAATTCGATGGATCCCAGGGCAGCTATGGCCTGTGAATCGTTGGAGTGTGGAAAATGTGGATCAACTTTTCTCACGCAATGAGCGGGTTGTTTGCGATATCGAAACTGCACAGGGGCTTGTTTACGTGGTTCTTGTCGGAGCAACCAATGTGGGGAAAATGACTTTGTCCTTTGATCCCTGCATTGTGACGAATGATTTGAAACAAAAAAATATTTTTGAAAAGGCCTATGATCTGCCTCTAGAGAAAGGGCAAGAATTGGGAATGTTTCATCTTGGAAGTACGGTGATTGTTGTCTATCCGTCGGGCTTTCATCTGCAAGATAAAAAAATTCAATCAGGTCCTGTGCGATTAGGACAATCTGTGCAGTCCTTGTTGATTTCGTAGAGTAATAAAACTGGAAATTACCATCAAGAAGCAATTAGGCAGCATCTTGATGGTGATCGGAAGAGTTTCCGTGAACAAGTTCTTCCAGTTCTTCTGATAAAACTTTCAAACTATCAGCTTGGCTGTAGATGTCTTTGGATTTGCCTTCGACGCTTTCACTGTGTTTTAAATTCGTGGACGTGATGGTATTCAAAATATGCACAGATTTAGAGACTTCCGCAATTCCATGGGATTGTTCGCGACTTGCGCTAGCGATTTCTTCGGCCATATTGGTCACGTTTTCAACTTGAACAACAATCTGATCAAAAAGATCTGCGCAGCGTTCAGTGACTTCAATGCTGTGATTGATTTTTGTACTTGTTTCACTGATATGTCGGCGGAAACGATCTTGAGATGTGTGAACAATATCCTGAACTTTTCCAACGCCCGAACTGAGAATTTCATTGATACTTTTTGCTGCTGATCCAGCCATGGAGGCTAAATTTCCAACCTCTTGAGCCACCACGGAAAAACCTTTGCCGTGTTCTCCGGCACGAGCCGCTTCGACCGAGGCATTGAATGCCAGCAATCGAGTTTGAAAAACGATGTCGTTGATAACTTTTGTTTTTTCTCCAATTTGAGCAATGACTTGAGCAATCCCTTGAAGATCTGAATTGTTTTGTTCCACTTGTGATTCAAACTGTTGACTGGAGTCTCGAACCTGTTCGATGGCGCGAACAACTTCTTGAACAATTTTTTTCCCTTCCACAGCGTGATCTTTGTTTCCACGACTGGCTTCGCTGGCTTTCACTGCAAAATCGGCATTTTTTTGAATGATACTTGCCACTTGATCTAGGGCAGATGAAGTTTCTGTTAAAGATTCTGAAGATTGATTGGATCCTTGGGTTAATTGTAATCCCATATTTGTCAGTTCTCCGCAGGCGCCATGCAGGTGTTCGCTGGAACCTTCCAAGCGTTCTGTAAAACTGTTCAATGTTTTTGTAATGACGGAACGAAGAAACAGTCCAAAAATAATGGCCACTAAGGTTCCGATCAAGGCAAAAGCGATGGTGGTATTTTTCAAATTTTTTTGATCTGAGTTGTACCCTTCGGTGAATTCCTTCAAATAGGTTTTGTGCATGTCACCAAGTGTTTCAAGAGGGCCTGTCACAGATCCCATTTTTGCTAAGACCTTATCTTCCAATGTTGTGCGACGGAATTGATCAATTTCTTTGGGGTCGGTGCCTTTGTAATTTTCAATCTCGCGACGAACTTCGACGATCATTCCTTCAAAATCTGGAACTCCTGACATGATCCAATCAAAGTACATTTTTTTATCTTGATCCCAGGGGACAGTTTGCAAGACTTCAAGTGCTTTTTTATAACGTTCAACGTTCAAATCAACTTGCTGAAAAGATTTTTTAATTTGCTCGGGATTGCCAACATTCAGCAAAGCATTTTGAATCCAAAATGCGATCAGGTTGACAGAGCTATTTAGATCACTTTCATAAATCGCGCTTGGAACTTCCAGTTGGACCAAAGAATTTGTTTGTAAGGCAGATTTTGCAGTGATCCTCCATGTATTCCAAGATCCCGCAGCGATGATCGTGACAAGCAAAAGAACAAGGATGCTCAGTCGTCCTTTGATGCTTTTGAATTTTGCAAACCAATGCTTAAATAAAAACTTGAGTTTCTGCTTCATGAAAACCTCGTCCCAGCATGTTTCGACAGAAGATGATATTTTCTTGATGGACGAAGGTCTGGTTTTCGATAGGCGGATTTGCGAAATCCAACCACCTCGGCAAGAATAAATTCAGATAGAAACAAGGGGGAAACCACAATGATAAAAAAAATGGTTTTAGCGATCAGTCTAGTTTTGAGTTTTATGGCTCAAGCGGAAGATGTTGGTACGCAAGACGAGGCAAAAGCATTAGCTCAAAAAGCAGCTAAGTTTTACGAAGAAAAAGGCGAAGAGGCTTTGAAGGCTTTTGGTGATAAAGCCGGCGAATTCGTTAAAAAGGATTTGTATGTTTTCATTATCACTGAAAAGGGTGAAGTGAAGTTTCATGGAAATAATGCTGCTTTGAATGGAAAAAATATGTGGAATATTAAAGATCCAGATGGAAAGCTTTTTATCCAAGAAATGTGGAAAGCAGCTTCTAAAGATGGAGCTTGGGTTGACTACAAATTTACACACCCTGTAACAAAGAAAATCGAACCTAAGGCATCCTATGTGATTAAAGTTAAAGGAAAAGGTCTTGATAAAGAAGAGATCGTTTCTGTCGGCGCTTACAAAAAATAATTCCGTTTCACTTGAGCTCCTGTCTGTTTTCAGGGAAGCTTAAATCGTAACATAAGTTTTAATTAAGGGTCAGGTTGTTCACCTGGCCCTTTTGCTTTGGATCAAGGATTGTGATTCCATTGGGTTGAAAGTAGTCTGTCGTTCAACCCCCAAGGAGGATTTTTATGGAAAATATATTGCAAGCATTGAGCTGGCGTTACGCAACGAAAACTTTTGATCCCACGAAGAAGGTTTCAGCGAGTGACTGGAAAGTTTTATCAGAAAGCCTGAGATTGGCTCCGTCCAGTTATGGTTTGCAGCCATGGAAATTTATGGTGATTCAAAATTCAGATATAAGAAAACAATTGAAAGAGGCTTCTTGGAGCCAGTCCCAGGTGACAGATTGTTCACATTTTGTTGTTTTGGTGATCAAAGAAAAAATGGATGAAGCTCATATTGATCTGCATCTTGCTCATGTTGCTGAAGTTCGAGGAGTCACGACAGAAAGTTTGGCAGGTTTTAAGAAGATGTTGTTGGGGGACCTTGTTCAGGGTGGACGTGCTTCGAAGATTCGAAATTGGGCTCATAATCAATCTTATATTGCGATGGGTTTTTTAATGGAAACAGCAGCCTTGATGAAAATTGATGCTTGTCCCATGGAAGGATTGGATCCAGCAGCTTATGATCGCATTTTGAAGTTAGAGGGAACTGGTTGGGCAACAGTGGCTGCTGTGGCTGTTGGGTATCGTTCTGCCACAGATAAATATGCGACTTTACCGAAGGTGCGATTTGAAGAGAAAGATGTTTTCCAAGTTTTGGAATAATTTTTAGTTTTGAAAAAAAAAATCGCGGAGCTTTAAAGCTCCGCGATGATCTGTGAAGGAGAACCACCAAACCTTCAGCAGATCGAAGGAGAACCACGTTCGCTTTCAAAAGTTAAGGCTCTTTGGGGGGAATCTTTCCTAAGAGCCAGCTCCAGAAAGCGGTCGCAAATAGAAAAAAATGAATAACCCCTAGCGCCTCGAGAATTCCAACATCCATATTTGACTCCATCGAGGGGAAGACCAAAGTCCATCCTAGACTTCTTTCTTCCGGTAGAGTGGAAGCGTCCTTGCTTCCTTCTGTTGTTATGACGCTGGAGTCGTCTTTGGGGGTTAAAATCTTTCTTTATTTTTTTTCAAATGCAACAGACTCGCATGCAGATTCTAGGTGCCGCTTTGATTTTGGCGGGACTTTTTGTAGCTAAGTTTTAAAATAGAAAGTCCTAGGACGAAGTCCTAAATATGAAATAGAGATCTGGTTCTTGCTGTTTTATTCTGAGATGCCGGTCGACACTTCCACCCCCATCTTTGGACGGATATAGTCTTCGTTTGTCTCAAATTCCACCCCATCAAACTTCTTCTTGCTTGTATTTTAATTCGTTGGTACATATAGTTTATATAAATATGGACTATAGAACTAAACGAAACAGACGATAAGGAATCCAGAATTAGCAAAACACAGAAATATGCATCCAGAATAAAAGTGTGTGCTTCGAAGAAGAAGGAGTTGGCTGTGAAAAAGAAAACAAGAAAGATCATTCAGAATAAAACCATCTATGAATTGCAGGCAGAAATTTGTGGTGCATTGGCGAATCCCGTGCGCTTGCATATTCTTGATTTGTTGGCGGAAGGAGAAAAAACCTCTACACAACTTCTAGAAATTCTGGACATACCCAAAGCGAACTTGTCCCAACATTTGGCTGTTTTGAAAGATGTTGGGATTTTGCAGGCCCGGAAAGAGGGACTGTTTCAATATTTAAGTTTGGCACTTCCAAAAGTGAAGGACGCGTGTTCTTTAGTTCGGTCTGTCTTAGCTGAAAAGATGATCATCGAAGAAAAAAAGAATTCTGATTTAATGCGCGAATTGAAAGGTCAGAGGTAATTTATGCAACAAAGCAGAAGAACTTTCTATTGGATCTTTTCATTGATGATAAGCCCATGGATGCTTGCTCAAGCGCAGTCCACCACATCCTTGCAAGAAGTCTGGAAAGTGGTGGAAAAAAATTCATATCTTCTTCAGGGACAGTCCTATGAAATTCAGGCGGCACAGCAGTCACAAGAATCCGCAGAAAATCATGACTTGCCACGATTCTACATGGATCTGAAATCCTATCAAACGAATGATCCAGGAACGAATTTTTTTGGACTTTTGCAGCAAAGATCCTTGCAGAATTCTGATTTTGCTGTGGATTCTATCAATCACCCTTCAGATCATCTCTTTCATCGTGCGTCTTTAGGAGTCGATTTGAATTTGTATGAAGGGGGATTTTCAAAGTCAGTCAAGTCGATGAAAAATTCATTGTTGCGTTCCAATCAGCTAGAAATGGAAAACAAAAAAGTTCAAACTTATGCGGAGGTTGGATATTTATATGGATCCTTGGCGATTGTTTTAAAGCAAGAACAAAAAATGTTGCAATTAGAAAAACAACTGCAAAGTTTTATTCAAACCTATCAACTGGGGGCAAAATCAAATCCTGTGGGATATTCAGGTTTACTCGGATTGAAGTCCTTTGCCAATCGATTGAAATCCTACTTGAATCAGTACAAATCAGAAAAAGAATCCTATCGTTCATCCTTGGAAGAATTGGGGTGGAAAGTTCAAAATTGGACGCCCGAATTTTCAGGGATAGTTTCTTTTCTGCAAAAATATTTTCCTTGGGAAAATAAAATGAATTTGGATCATCCATCTTATGCGATGCAATCCATGCAGCAGAATATTAAATCCATGCAAGAAATGGTTCCCATGGAAAAATCAAAATTGTTACCTCGTGCCGGTGTCTTTGCGGAAACTTATCTATTTCAGGGAAATCGTGACACCAGTCAAGGTGCAATGGCTGGAGTTTATTTGCAATGGAACCTGTTCCATCCGGAAACAAATTCCAACGTCAAAGAATTGCAATTTAAAAATATGGCAGCAGAAAAATTTTACCAGGCTCAATTGCAGCAAGAAAATTTGCAAATCCAAAACATGAAAAATTCTGTGCAAACTCTTCAAGAAAATTTGTTGCTGATTCAACAAAATGATCAGCTCAGTCAGCAGCAAACGCAGACGATGATCAGTTTGTTTAAAAATGGATCCGTTCATATTTTGCAGTTGATCGACTTATTAAATCGCCGTGCTGAAATTTTGGATCAAGAAAAATTGGTCGAAATCGAATTGCTGAAAACTTCATCTCAGTCCATTCAAAAAGTCGAATTTCAATTTCCTGAAGAAGTGAAACCAACACCAAAGGATACGTTATGAAAAAAAATGAATTAGGATTTGCAGGGAAGCTTGCTGAAAATTTTGTTCATTCCAAGTTAACACCCGTTATTGCCTTGGTCAGTCTTTTGTTAGGGGTGATGGCTGTGTATTTAACTCCGAAGGAAGAGGAACCTCAGATCTCGGTTCCGATGATTGATATTCAAACGGCAGCACCTGGTTTTTCTGCAGCAGAAGTTGAACGAAAAGTGACCGAGCCCATTGAACGCGCGATCTGGGGTTTAGATGGCGTAGAATATGTTTACTCCAGCAGTCAAGCACATGGAAGTTTGGTGACTGTGCGATTTAAAGTGGGCGAGCCCATGGAGCCCAGTCTTGTTAAAATTCATCACAAGTTGCTGACCATTCAAAGTCAGTTGCCACAGAATACGCAAGCCTCGAAAGTGACATCTTTTTCTATTGATGATGTTCCTTTTTTGGTTTTGACTTTTACTTCTGAAAAAATGGATGAATTTCAATTAAGAATGGCCGTTGCTCCGTTGGCTCGTGAATTGTCAAGTACTCCAGATTTATCCAAAGTAGAACTTCTTGGCGGTCAAAAAAGATCCGTCAGAGTTATCGCAGATCCTGTGAAATTGGATCAGTGGGGAGTTTCTCTTTTGGAGTTAGCAAATGCTTTAAAATCCAATGATGCTTTGGCTCCCAGTGGAAAAAATTGGTCAGCTCAGAATGTGGTGGATATTGAAGTGGGCGGTCGATTGCAGACGGGGCAACAGGTGGAATCCGTGGCCATTGCTCAAAAAGCAGGTCGAGTTATTTTTGTGAAAGATGTTGCGAAGGTGGTGGATGGTCCTGAACAATTGGTTCGAAGTTCTGTCTTGTTGGAAAAAAATCAAGCGGCAGTCAAAGCTGTATCTGTGGTTTTTTCAAAACGCAAGGGGACTAATGTTGTTGATTTATCTCAGCAGATTCTTCAACGTGCGGAAACCTTTTTGAAAGGTTCGCAGGGGGGGCCGGCGTTATCTCAGAACGTGAAGATGACAGTCGTGCGTGATTATGGATCAACGGCTGCTGATAAATCCCATGAGTTGATTGAACATTTGATTTTAGCAACCTTGTCTGTTTCCGTTTTGATTGCTTTATTTATGGGACTTCGTGCTTCTTTGGTTGTGGCCATTGCGATCCCTGTGACTTTGGCTTTAACTTTAGCCATCTATTATTTTATGGGATACACACTGAATCGTGTGACATTGTTTGCTTTGATTTTCTCCATTGGAATTTTAGTGGATGATGCCATTGTTGTTGTTGAAAATATTGAGCGTCACTTAAGTGAAAATAAAAAGTTGGGATTAGTTCAGGCCACCATTCGCGCGGTGAATGAAGTTGGAAATCCCACCATTTTAGCAACAATGACAGTGATTGCAGCCATTCTTCCAATGGCCTTTGTTCGAGGCCTGATGGGTCCTTATATGAAACCGATCCCTGTCGGAGCAAGTCTTGCGATGATTTTATCCTTGTTCGTGGCTTTTATTGTGACTCCTTGGGCCGCGGTGAAGATTTTAAAGACTCACGCGGAAGACGCCTCAGATTCTTCACAGAAGATCGGGCTTTTGGATCGGATTTATCAAAAAGTTATGCAATCACTTTTAGATTCGAAGAAAAAATCTTTGCTATTGGCAGGAATAACTTTGCTCTTGTTGGTGGCGGCGGGAAGTCTTGTGGCAAATAAAGCCGTGAAAGTGAAGATGTTGCCCTTTGATAATAAGCAAGAGTTTCAAATTTTAATTGATTATCCTTCTTCGACAAGTTTGCAACAAGGGAAAGAATGGTCTGTGGCTTTGGCGGATAAGATTTTGCAACATCCTCAGGTTCAATCTGTTCAAGTGTTTGCCGGAGAATCTGCGCCCTTTTCATTTTCAGGAATGGTGAAGCATACATTCCTGCGCAAAACTGATTATCAAAATGATTTGCAAATTGTATTAACTTCGAAGGATGTTCGTCATGAATCCAGTCATCAGATCATTGAAAGTTTACGTCCTATTATTCAGGAGTTTGGAAAACAAAAAAATGCAATCACGAAAGTTTTAGAGATTCCTCCTGGTCCACCGGTCTTAGCAACAATGATGGCCGAGGTTTATGGTCCAACGGCTCAGGTTCGAAAAAAAGTGACTCAGGAAATCCAGCAGATTTTTTCAAAGGAATCCAGCGTGGTGGATTTAGATACAAGTTTGCGTTCAGGTCGTCCGCGTCGGTGGTTTGACTACGATCAACTTCATGGTGGTTTGTTGGGGACAAAATCTCAGTCTGTGATGGCTTTAGGGAATTTGGTTTTTTCAGAAACTCCGGTGACGACTCTGGCGGAAGAATTTTCTGCAGAAGAAGTGAATGTGGATCTATCTTTGGCTCAGTCGGCAAGATCCAGCGATCGTCCTTTTCAAAATTTAAAGTTGCCATCATTTGAAACCGGAACTGTGCAAGTGGAGCAAGTTTTAAAGGCCGGTCAGGAATTGGAAAATCCAGTTTTGTACAGAAAAAATTTGAAACCTGTCTCTTATGTGATGAGTGAGCTTTCAGGTTCCGAGGAAGCTCCTGTCTATGGGATTTTGAAATTGTCTCCTCAGATTCCGTATCCACTGCAAACGGCCGATGTTCCATGGAATACAAGTTCTCCGGTGGTGAAGTGGGATGGCGAGTGGTTTATCACTTATGAAGTGTTTCGCGATCTTGGTGGGGCCTTTGCGGTGGTGATGGTTTTGATTTATGTTTTGGTGTTGGGATGGTTTCGAAGCTTTACTGTTCCTTTGATTATCATGGCCCCTATTCCAATTAGTTTGATTGGGATTTTGCCGGGGCATGCTTTGCTGGGGTCTTATTTCACGGCGACGTCCATGATAGGATTTATTGCAGGAGCAGGGATCATTGTCAGAAACTCGATCATCTTGGTCGACTTTATCGAGCATCAACTGTCTCAAGGGATGGATTTGAAGCAAGCCGTTGTCAGTGCGGGGGTTTTAAGATTTCGTCCCATGTTATTGACGGCCGCTGCGGTGGTTGTAGGAAGTGCTGTGATGTTGGCCGATCCCATCTTTCAGGGATTAGCGATCAGTTTAATTTTCGGCGAAGTCGCCGCCACTCTGATCAGCCGATTCACAGTTCCCGTCCTGTACTACTGGATGGTAGGAAAAGCCCGCCTTCGCGAGATGCGATGAATTACTTAGGCAGAGCACTCCGTTTTATAGCGGAGTGAGATGGATCAAAAGGGTCCCATGTTTTCTTTAAAATAACCCACTCCCGTTTAAAGTAGGAGTGGCAAACTCATTCTGAGTCATCTCGGCAGAAATCCTGAGCTCTTTTATTTTTTTCCAATAGCGGTCCTCATCTCTATGAACGATGGCATAATACAGTCTCCATTTTGAGCCTGCTCTAGTTGACATTATCTATAAAAATAGACTTATTGTCAGCTGGTATAGGCGTTATGTTTATATTAAGTAGAGACGGAAGTCGCGATTTTTACGGTGGATAATTGTTCATGGCCAATTTTTGATAAATAAAATGACATTTTCATGCTTTGAAAATGTCATTAAGATTTAAAATATGATGAAAGTATTCAGATTGTTGTAAGGCTTTATCCGCCCCAAAGGGGGCTATCAACAAAAATACCTCTATTCCGCAATCAGAGTTTGTTGAACTTCATTTGCGGAATCAAGGTTAAATTTCTATCTATTCCGCAAGTAGAGTTTATATAACTCTGTTTGCGGAATACTGAAAACTTGCGATGCTTCAATTGATGACTGAACAGCCTCAGTCCTACAGGATTTTGTTCGTACTCCAATTTTACTTTTTTTTGCTGAGTGAATTCATTTGAGAAGTAAAATGGGATGATAATTTTTGAAATGTCTCTGTGTGAATTTTTCCAGCGTTCAGTTCAACTTCCCATAGAGCAACTTGAGGAAATTCTAAATATATTTGAATTCTTCTTATTGTACTAAGATCTGTCTTTTTTCCTGATTCTAGTCTTTGAAGTGTGGGTGGATTAAAACTAAAAGCAGCAGCCCATTCGTGAATGGAGATTTTTAAACTTTCTCGAATATTTTTTGCATCCATATAGTTAAATTCATTGATGCGGACAGGTTCGAAGATAAATGTTGAAGGTCCTCTTTTTCCGATCGATATGAGTAAAATAATGGGGTTTGTTTCATCGACAGAGATGCCTTGAGATACACAATAATCCTTATAGGCGGGATTTTCTTTGGACGGAATTCTGTCGGCAAACGAAGGAAATAATTTGGTTTTTGAGATATGAATTTTTTTGAATAGATCCAGTTCTTTCCCAACAGGAATAGCTGTTTTTGATTTAGAGTATTTAGAATCATATTCAAAAATATACTCATTTTTTTTTCTATCCCACTTGAGGGAACCAACAAAAGTACGTCTTTTTCGAGTTTCAGAATAGACATGAAGTTGGAATTTATCTATTTTATATGGCATTGAAATACTCCTTATAGCGTTTATGAATAAGTTTTTTTAATGCTTGCTTCATTGGGTTCGTACAGAAGCTGTCTTCAATCAAAGATTCAATCTTGTCTAAATTTATTTTCTTTAAAAAAATCTTTATTTCTTCGTCGTAACCAAGTCTTTTAAGTTCTGCGATATAATCACTCATAGATGGTTCGTTTGTTTTTTTTGTGGCAATTCTGCCTGTTGGATTAAAATCAGCCATTAATATTGGACCAGAGACAAGACTAAGATACGAAACGTTATCATAGATAGGTGAAAGAGTCGTTTCATAATCGAAAATCCTTCTCTAACTAGATTCATGTTGATACTATATGATATCAATTCAGAAATGATACTATATGATATCAACATTGTCCAAAAGCAATATCATTATTTCTATTGATATTTTCTTATTTATTTAAAAGTCTTTTGATTTTAATAACTTAGTGACAAGCAATATGATTATTTACAATCATATTGCTGCCCCGAAGTAGAGCTTGGTCAGCCCTCAGTCCAGTCTTAGATTCCGCAATCGAAGGGACGGCTTTTCATTTCCGATTTGGAAGTGGATTCGGAAAGAATGCGTTCGGCTTGTTTTTCATCGATGGGGGCGAAGTCAGATTTTTCGGGGTCGTAGGCGTAGACAGTGGCGGTGCTGATATCAAACCACCAAGCGTGCAACTTTAGTTTATTTTCTTCTAAGCGTTGTTGAACAGCGGGGTAGGATCGCAGATGATTTAACTGTTGAAGCACATTCATCTGAGAAAGCAAGTTCACGCGAAGAAGTGGATCTTCGTTCTGTGTTATTGTTTCTTGGATGGAAGAAAATTTTTCAAGCGAGATATCTCCATGGCGAAGCCAAGCGCGCAGGTTCGAGGGCAGAGTCGGTCGGTGACGTCCTTGCAAAAGGGCATGCATGGCTCCACAATCTGAGTGACCGCAGACGATGATGTCTTTCACGTTCAGATGAAGGACCGCAAATTCGATGGCTGCGGCTTCCGATTCATCGGCGGTAGAGTGGCCATCTTTTCCGCAACAAGGAATCAGATTGCCAACATTTCTGACGACAAAAAGATCACCCGGATCTGTTGAAGCAAACCAGTTCGGAGCAACACGACTATCGGAACAACTGATAAACAAAGCATCAGGATTTTGTCGTCGCGCCAACTCTGCAAACTTCTGCCGATTCGCAGGCAAAATATTTTGTCGAAATTCAATCAATCCATTCAATAGCTTTTTCATCGATTCAACCTACCCCTTCATTTCCGTCAAAAATCTTGCCATCTTCAAAAGAGGAATGCACGTGAAAAAACGGTGAAGAACCCCACGCAGCAAGCAGCCTCTACTGCAATCTCATCAGCTGCTTGGTGATAGGAGGATTTTAATTTCTACGCATCAGTTCTAACGTGATCGGCGCCAAGGGGAATGACTGCATCCAAGCTTTCATTTCCAAAGCGGAATTGAAAGGAGTCTTTCTTTGCGCCATCGCACTTTGAAGCTCCTTCATGTCTTTACGAAGGTCCGCAATTTCTTCGGAGGTGTATCCCATTTCAGTGAGTTGTGCGGTGTTGATATTGGAAGGAGCGTTTTCTGAAAGGATCGTAAATGGGAAAAATATAATGTAAAGAATTTCACCATCCGCAATATCTTTCATCATGGGAAAGCAGTAGTAGCGATTGTCTTCGGGGCTTCGATCGCCATATTCCATGCACTTACCTAATTCAATCAGATCCAAAGCGAAGGCATTATGGCCAAACAAGGCAAGACAGATTGTGAGTAAAATAGATTTTTTCATTCAGAAAACCCTTTCTTTCGGCAAGTTTAATTTTGAAATCGCATCAGTTCTAACGTGATCGGCGCCAAGGGGAATGACTGCATCCAAGCTTTCATTTCCAAAGCGGAATTGAAAGGAGTCTTTCTTTGCGCCATCGCACTTTGAAGTGCCTTTATGTCTTTGCTAAGGTCCGCAATTTCTTCGGAGGTGTATCCCATTTCAGTGAGTTGTGCGGTGTTGATTCCATAAGTGGAACCATTGTCTTTCAAAAACAAAAGTGGTACTAGGACAAAAATGATGATCAATGGTGAGTGGATGATATCATAGGTTCCCATAAAACATTCACCACCAAATTTAGAGACCTCCGGGTCATCACTAAAGCAGGCTTTAATAAAGAATAAATCAGCTGAATGTGATTTTGGAGCCATAAAGCAAATGGATCCAGTGATGAGGGGAATGACCATAGATGATCGCAGAAGATTCTTGAGTGACATAGGAATGCCTCCTTAATTTTTTGCAGAACCTACCTCAAAATAAAAAGACTGAACAGATGTTAATTTTCTAACAGGGTATTATTAAAGAATTCTTAAATTGAGACATGGAAAAGTTACAAAAGCATAGTGTTGGGCAATTGGATTATGACGTTACTTTGCTCGCATCAGTTCTAACGT
>JACCDG010772716.1_pt1 | contig 13332 bp, 11 predicted proteins | sample 7442471 | NCBI WGS metagenome assembly JACCDG01 (sample SAMN15323444, study PRJNA562643) | freshwater metagenome | isolation source: river surface water | place: USA:Blue River Watershed | collected 2017-08-17 | reverse complement strand
TGGCCGAATAGGCCGCGTAGACGGATTTTGTCTCGCTCATGTTTTCGCTACCTCCGTTCCCCTGCAGGGAACATTAGCTGGTTGAACTACCTTCCGCGACACGGCTGAACCGGTTGGCGGATGCGACAGTGTGGCACTGGAAGGGCCTTGTGTAACCGTCGCATTGTGCCATGGCCTGGCCGCCATCAAACTTACAGGGCTTGCTGAAGATGTAAAAAAAGACCCCGCCAGGGCGGGGTCCGGTGCATCAGGCTTTGACCAGATCGACGATCTGCTGCAGGGCAGACGGATCGTCCATGGTGGTCAGGTCGCCAGGATCGCGGCCTTCGCACACCGCCTGGATGGCGCGACGCAACAGCTTGCCCGAGCGGGTCTTGGGCAGCAGCGACACGAAGCGCACCCGGGCCGGACGAGCCACAGCGCCCAGCTGGCTGTCCACCACCTTCATGATCTCGCCTTCGAGCTTGAGCGCGGCTTCGGGCGTAGCGGCCAGGCTCGGGTCCTTGAGCACCGCAAAACCCACGGCCACCTGGCCCTTGAGCTGGTCGGCCACGCCGACCACGGCCACCTCGGCCACGTTCGGGTGGCTGGAGATGCTCTCCTCGATCTCACGGGTGCCCAGGCGGTGGCCAGCGACGTTGATCACGTCGTCGGTGCGGCCCAGGATGAAGTAGTACCCGTCTTCGTCGCGCACCGCCCAGTCGAAGGTGCTGTAGACCAGCTTGTTCGGCACGGTCTTCCAGTAGGTCTTGACGAAACGCTCGTCGTCGCCCCAGATGGTTTGCAGGTTGCCCGGAGGCAGAGGGCCTTCGATGGTCAAAACGCCCTTCTGGTTGGCACCGGTCAGCTCTTCGCCGGTCTGGTCGTCGACCAGCTTGACGTTGTAGCCGTAGATGGCTTTGCCGGGCGAGCCGAACTTGCTCGGTGCTTTTTCCACGCCATTGCAGATGCTCAGGATCGGCCAGCCGGTCTCGGTCTGCCAGTAGTTGTCAATGATGGCCTTGCCGTTGAGGCCCTCAGAGATCCACTTGGCGGTGGGTTCGTCGAGCGGCTCACCGGCCAGGAACAAGGCTTGCAGACTCGACAGGTCGTATTTGGTGAGCAGCGCGGGGTCTTGCTTTTTCAGCACCCGAATGGCCGTGGGCGCGCTGAACATCACGTTGACCTTGTACTTCTCGACCAGGCTCCACCAGATGCCGCCGTCGGGTCGGATCGGCAGGCCCTCGTACATGATGGTGGCCATGCCGCCAATCAGCGGGCCGTAGATGATGTAGCTGTGGCCCACCACCCAGCCGATGTCGCTGGTGCAAAAGAAGGTGCCGCCTGGCTTGCCCTGGAAGATGTGCGGCATGCTGGCCGCCAGCGCCACGGTGTAACCACCGGTGTCGCGCTGCACGCCTTTGGGTTTGCCGGTGGTGCCCGAGGTGTAGAGGGTGTAGCTGGAGTGGGTGGATTCGACCCACTCGCAAGGCACCACGGCGTCCATGTGCTTGGCGCGCTCGGTGGCGTAATCCACATCGCGGCCCGCCACGGGGGTGAAGGCGGCCAGTTTGCGGTCCACCATGATCACGTTGGCGGGCTTGTGCGCCGACAAATGGATCGCTTCGTCGAGCAAGGGCTTGTAAGGGACGCCCTTGCCGCCACGCGAACCGGCGTCGGCGCTGATGATGACTTTGGGCGACGCGTCTTCGATGCGGGTGGCCAGCGAGTGCGAGGCAAAACCGCCAAACACCACCGAATGGATCGCGCCCAGGCGCACGCAGGCCAGCATGGCAAAAGCGGCCTCGGCAATCATGGGCATGTAAATCAGCACGCGGTCGCCCTTGACCACGCCCAGGCTTTGAAGGATGGCAGCCATGCGCTGCACTTCGGCATGCAGCTCGCGGTAGGTGTAGGTTTTTTCCTGGTCGGTCTCGGTCGAGACAAAAATCAGGGCGGGCTGGTCGGCGCGGTCGGCCAGATGGCGATCGACAGCGTTGTGGCACAGATTGGTCTGGCCACCCACGAACCACTTGGCAAACGGCGGGTTGCTGTAATCGCAGATTTGCTGGGGCTGGACTTTCCAGTCCACCAGTTTGGCCTGTTCGGCCCAGAAAGCGTCGCGGTCCTGAATGGAACGCTTGTGAAAATCGGCGTAACTGCCCATGGTTTCTCCTCGAAAACCTGCTCCCTGCAGAGCAAGAATTCATAATTATGGGCAGGGGTCTTGCGACAGCCTGACTGGCGCTGACGCTTACTTGATCAGGGCCTGAACCGCCTTGAAGTCCGGATGCTCGGCGCTGCGCAGCCACTCGAACAGCACCATTTCGGTGGTCAGCAGCTCGGCGCCGGCACCAGCCAGACGGTCGTAGGCGGCGTCCCGGTTGCGCTCGGTGCGCGAGCTGCAGGCATCGGTCACCACCCAGACTTCAAATTCCTCGTCCAGCAGATCCAGCGCGGTCTGCAGCAGGCAGACGTGTGCCTCCACGCCCGCCAGCACGATGGATTTGCGGCCAGCCTGTTCGGGCTGGGGTTTTTGCAGGTGGCGCGGCAGGCTGCGGGCGTTGCCGCGCGGTGCGCTGGGCGGCGGTTGCAACCATTCGGCCAGGCCCTCCTCCACCGCGCTGAACTGCATCTTGGCCAGCACGCGCTGGCAGCTCTCGCGCATCTCGGGCGCCAGCGGCCCCAGTTTCGAGGGGTTTTGCTCGGTACCCCAGACCGGCACCTGAAGCAGACCGGCCGCCTGGGCCAGACGACCTGCATTGGCCCAGACGGCGGCGGCATCGTGCATGGCCGGCTGTAGCCTGGGCTGGAAATCCACCAGCACCAGCTGGCTTTCTTCGACATCGATCAGCATCACAACTCCTTGTTGGGACTGGATTGTGCAGCAGCCGCCATCCGACATGTCTGCCAAGCTGGCTTGCTAGAATATGGGAAGTTTTGTTTACATCCCTACTGCCCATCCCGATGTCAGTTCGCCGCCTCGCATTGCTGCTCAGCCTGGTCACGCTCCAGAGCCTGGCTGCGCCTGCCGACGACGACATGCCGGCGGCAGTGCAGGTCTCACCCGGCCTGCTGGCCCAATGGTCGGGCTCGCTGACCAGCCAGTTCTCGGTGGCGCGGCAGACGGTGGGCGAAAAAGCCACCGACATGCTGACCCAGGCCATGGGTCTGCTGGGCGTGCCCTACCGCCGGGGCGGGATCAGCGAGGACACCGGCTTTGACTGCAGCGGCTTCGTGCGCCACCTGTATGAAAAGTCCTTCGGCCGCCTGCTGCCTCACCGGGCCGCCGAGCAGGCCAAGGTGACCGAGACCATCGACCGCAGCGAGCTCAAGCCGGGCGACCTGGTGTTCTTCAACACCATGAAGCGCGCCTTCAGCCATGTGGGCATCTATGTGGGTGACGGCAAATTCATCCATGCGCCGCGCGCCGGCAAATCCATTCGCGTGGACGACATGCGCGAAGCCTACTGGCAAAAGCGGTTCAACGGCGCCCGGCGCGTGCAGGCCGAGGACGGCCAGCGCTGATCACTTCTCGCGCGACAAGGTCGCCAGCAAGGCCAGACCGACGGTCATGACGGCCGCGGTCAACCACAGCCCCCCCTTGAAACTGCCCGAGGCCTGCGCCATGGCGCCTGTCACTGCTGGTGCAATGATCTGCGCCGCACCATAACTGAGCGTCAAGCGTGCCATGGCCTTTCCCGGATTGGCTGGCGAACGGCGCCCGACCAAAGCCAGTGTGAGGCTGACGATGCCGATGAAGGCGGCCCCATAACCCACAGCGCCGGCCAGCGCGGCCCACAACCCGCTGGACGCTGCCGGCAACATCACGGCCAGGATCTGCAGCACGAAGGCCAGCATGAGCGCGCGGATATCCCCCAGCGCACGGGCGATGCGGTCCCACAGGAACACCGCCGGCGTGGCCGCGATGCCCACCAGCGCCCAGGCCCAGGGCCCCTGCCCTGCCAACGCCGGTTCGCGCTCGACAATGGCCACGGTGAAGGTGGCACTGATGACAAAGCCCCAGCCGGCTGCGAAGTAGCTCGCCAGCATCGTCCACAGCCAAAGGCGCGGCACCTGCGCATCCGGGGTAACAGCCGCTTTGGCCGCTGGGCTGGGCGGCACAGGCGGGCGCCAGCGCCAGGCCGGCACAAAAAACACCAGGCCCACCACCGCAAAACCCCACCACTGCGTGGCCCAGTCGGGCCACAGCCGCCCCAGCCCCCAGGCGCCCACGGCCGAAAACACAATGCCCAGTCCGATGCCCATGAAATGCACGCCCAGTTCGGGCCGGCGACCGTGCTGCATGAGCCAGCCCAGCACCAGGCCCGAGCCCAGCAGCATGCCGCTGGCGCCGCACAAGCCGCCGATGTAGCGCCAAAGCGCCCAGGCGGGCCACCAGGCGCTCAGGCCCATGGCGGCGGTGGTCAGCAGGGCCAGCCACAGACCGATGCTGTAGAGGCGGTGGCGCCAGCGCACATCATCCAGCCAGGCCACGGCCAGCGCACCACTCATGTAGCCGGCGTAGTTGGCGGCTGCCAGCGCACCGGCAGCCGCATCGCCCAGGCCGGTTTGCGCCTGCATCACCGGCAAAAGGGGTGTGTAGGCGAAACGGGCCAGGCCCAGGGTCAGCATCAAACCGCAGATGCCGCCGGTCATCACCTGCCAGGGTTGCAGCTTGTGTCGGGAAACTTCAGACATGTCTCCGAGTATCGGCCACAAGCGGGGCTGGCCCTGTCACCCCGGGCGCGCAGCGCAAACAGGCACAATGGCGGGCTTGTTCCTCGCTTCTGACCATGCCCACTTTCGCAGACAACCTCCGCCAATTGCCCAGCGTCTCACACGTAGCCGAACTGCAACTGATCGACGTCACCGGCCAGTTGGCCGGGACGATTGAAAACAAGCCCGGCAAGGCTGGCTCGCTGGCGGTCTACCACGCCCTGGCCGCACAGCACGGCAGCATCAACGTGGCTGCTGCTCAACAAGGCCTTCAACTGTTTGCCGAGCACACCGAATCTGCCCGGCAGCACCCCGGCAGCCACCCCAACATCGACCGCCTCTTCGAGGTGATCGCCTCGGGCCAGGGCTACACCGTGCGTCTGATCGAGGCCTGATCGCCCTCGCCGCCCGACCCAGCCCCAAACCTCGCTGTCCAAGCCCATGGCCATCCAGTGGTTCCCCGGTCACATGCACCTGACACGTCAGGCGATCGCCGAGCGCATCAAGAACATTGACGTCGTCATTGAAATGCTGGACGCCCGCCTGCCCGGCTCCAGCGCCAATCCGATGCTGGCACAGCTCATCAAGGGCAAGCCTGCACTCAAGATCCTCTCCAAGCAGGACCTGGCCGACCCGGCCCGGACCGTCGAATGGCTGGCGCATTACAACGCCCAGGATGGCGTGCGCGCCATCGGCCTGGACAACAGCATGAAGCAGCCTGCCAAGGCGCTGATCGACGCTTGCCATGCACTCGCCCCCAACCGGGGCGGTCTGGCCAAACCCATGCGGGTCCTGATCTGCGGCATCCCCAATGTGGGCAAGTCAACGCTCATCAACACCCTCAAGGGCAAGGCGACTGCCAAAACCGGCGACATCGCGGGCGTGACCAAAACCGAGCAGCGGATCAATCTGGCCGACGATTTTTACCTGTACGACACCCCAGGCGTGCTGTGGCCGCGCATCATCGTGCTGCAAAGCGGCTACAACCTGGCCGCCAGCGGAGCGATCGGCGTCAACGCCTTCGACGACGAGGAAGTGGCGCTGGAATTGCTGAGCTATCTGCAGGCGCACTACACCGAAGAACTCAAGGCCCGCTACAAACTGGCCGACATCGCGGACCTGACGGACGAAGCACTGCTGGATGCCATTGGCCGCCAGCGCGGCGCCATCCAGAGCGGCGGGCGCGTCAACACCACCAAGGCCGCCGAACTCGTGATCCACGACCTGCGCTCGGGCGCACTCGGGCGCATCACACTCGAAACCCCTGAAGAATTCGCCCGCTGGCTGGCCGAAGGCAAGAAAGCCGACGCCGAGCGGGCTGCGCGCAAGGAAGAATTTGCCAAAGCCAAGGCAGAAAGCACCTCACGACGTGCACGCACCCGCCGCTGAACTGCCCCATTCAGCACCACCGCGCCCCCGACAAGAAAGCCATTGCCCTCCTGCCCCCCTGTTTCAGAGGCCGAGACTGGACCGTATGACCCTGCTTCGATTTTTCTTCTGATGTGAAGAGCTATCGAACACTTCCTGCGTTTAAGTCAAAGTTGGCAATTCAGGTTGCGCGCCTTTGGGCAAGGGGTACTGGTCCACATTGAGTGACATGCACACCAGGGTGTAGTAACTCAACGTGGCCATCAAATCCACAACGCCACGCTCACCAAAATGAGCAACGGCATTCCCATAGGTGGCATCGCTGACCTGGCGCTGATCGATCAACTCTTGACAAAAAGAGTGCACCGCGCGCACATCAGAGGGCAAATCATCAGGGACTTCAAGCCCCTGTGCAATGGCTTGCACCAGGGTCGTCGGCAAGCCGGCAGCTTCAGCGATGGGACGATGGGCCCACCAGACAAACTGAGCCGACCAGTCTCGCGCCATCATCAAAATCGCCAACTCATTCAAAGCCAGAGGCAAAGACGAATCAAAACGTGTTTGCGCACCGAACTGTTGCGCCAAATTACCCACCACAGGACTGCGCAGCAGCACGTTGTAAGGGCCTTGCATCGCACCGCGTTTGCCATTCAATACAGCACGTGTCATGGCCTGCTGCGCTTCGGTCATGCTGTCCCAGGTCAAGGGCTTGAAGCGGTGGCCGCGCAATTCGAAAACGGGGACACCGTCCTCTTGCGCTTGCATTGGCGCTTGCACAGGTTCAGCCATGGACATTTCCGAAAGGCTTAAACCGGCTTGTCGCCCTTGAGCGTGATGCGGTGCAAGACACGGCGGTAACCATGGTAATCATTGACCGGGTTGTGCTGGGCGCAGCGGTTGTCCCAAAACGCGATGTCATCCTTTTCCCAAGCCCAGCGGCAGGTGAATTCCGGTTTGACTTGATGCTGGAACAAAAAGTTCAGCAGGGATGCGCTTTCGGCATCGGTCAAGCCCTCGATGCCTGAGGTGTGTGCAACGTTCACATACAGCGCTTTGCGCCCAGTTTCCGGGTGTGTGCGTACAACCGGGTGGCTGTTCGTGAAATCCTTGGGAGCATAGTCCTTGCCGTCGGACTTCAGGCGGTCTTCGCGGGTTTTGGACACATCGGCCTTGGCCGAACTGTTGATGCCCTGCAGGCCATCGAGCAGGCGCTGCATGGTGCCCGACAAAGCCTCGTAAGCCGCGTATTGGCTGGCAAACAAGGTGTCACCACCAAATGGCGGAATCTCGCGAGCCAAGAGCATCGAGCCCATGGGGGGCGTTTCCAGATAAGTGGTATCCGAATGCCAGATGCCACCAAAATTCACCTTCTCATACTCCAGTTTTTTGACTTCAATGATGTGTGGAAAGCCCTCAATGCCTTTGACAAAAGGGTATTCCACAGGCTCGCCCATGGCGTGGGCGAAGTCCAGAAACTGCTGCGGACTCAAGGCCTGCTTGCGCATGAAGATCACTTCATGCTGAAGAAAAATCTCTCGAATTTCTGCTGCCAATGCCGATGAAATGGGCTGGGTCAAATCCACGCCTGAAATTTCGGCACCCAAGGCTCCAGCAATTTTTCTGACTTGCATGTGTTGAAACTCCGGTTGCTTCAATCGGCAGTGGCACCAGAGCTCTTGACGACGATAGCCCAGGTCTTGATATCGGCATGCAACATGGCTTGGAACTCTTGTGGCGAAGTCTCGAAAGGCTCCGCACCGAGCGCTGCGAATTTCTCCTGAAGGTCTTTGTCCTCCATGATCTTCTTGATGTCCAGATTGATTTGACGGGCAATGCTGGCAGGCGTGCCTTTGGAGGCAAACAAGCCAAACCAGGGATTGATCACAAACCCCGGAAATCCGGATTCGGCGATGGTGGGAATGTCCTTGAATGCAGCGGCTCTCTTGGAGCCTGTGACGGCCAAGCCTTTGACCGTGCCATTGCGGATGTGCTGCGCCACCGAAGGCAGGCTGGTAAAGACCACCTGAATTTGCCCTGAGATCAGGTCAGTCAAGGCCGGAGCCGCGCCCTTGTATGGAACATGCTGCATTTTGGCGCCGCTGGCGGTGTTGAACATTTCACCCAGCAGATGGTTGACCGAACCATTGCCGGCCGAGCCAAAAGACACCGGCTTGCTGGTGGCGTAATTCACCAGCCCTTTGATGTTGCTCACGGGCACAGACGCATTCACCACAGCCACAAAAGGAACGTTGGCCAACGTGGCTACAGCGACGAAATCAGCCTCGGGGTCAAAGGGCAGCTTGCTGTAAATGCTCGGGTTGATGGCATGCGAGCCCACATAAGACATCAGCAGCGTATAGCCATCGCCTGGGGCTTTGGCCACCACATCCATGCCGATGTTGCCGCCTGCACCTGCACGGTTCTCGATCACGACCGGTTGGCCCCATTTTTCAGAGAGCTTTTGGCCCACCATGCGTGCCAGCGCATCGGAAGCGCCACCGGGCGTCTGAGGCACCACAATGCGCACAGGCTTGTTCGGAAAACCAGTGGGCGCACTTTGAGCCCAAGCCGCGCTGACTGTGAGCAAAGTCATGCCCAAGGCCAAACGCCGAATCCACTGCCACCTGGAAGAATCTGAAAAATTCATACATTTATCTCCGTGTTTTCTGAGTTTTTTTAAATTCTTGCACGCACCTCTCGGCAAACCAGTCCTGCACATGACAGCGGCCCAAGCGGTGCCAGCCATGCAAAAAAGCCGTCAGCCCTTTCGAGCTGACGGCTTTTTTGTAGCGTGGTAAAGCGTTTACTTCTTGCCCGGCGGCACGTCGGTGCACGACCCGTGCGCCACTTCCGCTGCCATGCCGATGCTTTCGCCCAGCGTAGGGTGCGGGTGGATGGTTTTGCCGATGTCGACTGCGTCGGCGCCCATTTCGATGGCCAGCGCGATCTCGCCGATCATGTCGCCAGCGTGCGTGCCCACGATGCCGCCGCCCAGGATCTTGCCGTGGCCATGCGCTTCGGGGCTGTCGTCGAACAGCAGCTTGGTGAAGCCTTCGTCGCGGCCATTGGCAATGGCGCGACCGCTGGCAGACCAGGGGAACAGGCCTTTCTTGACCTTGATGCCCTGGGCCTTGGCCTGCTCTTCGGTCAGGCCCACCCAGGCCACTTCGGGGTCGGTGTAGGCCACGCTCGGGATCACGCGGGCGTTGAAGGCGGCCGAGGCCAGCTCCTTGTTACCCTGCAGTTCACCGGCAATGACTTCGGCAGCCACGTGGGCTTCGTGCACCGCCTTGTGCGCCAGCATGGGCTGGCCCACGATATCGCCAATGGCGAAGATGTGCGGCACGTTGGTGCGCATCTGGATATCGACGTTGATGAAGCCACGGTCCGTGACGGCCACACCGGCCTTGTCGGCGGTGATCTTCTTGCCGTTGGGCGTGCGGCCAACGGCCTGCAGCACCAGGTCGTAGGTACCTTCGCTCTTGGTGCCGTCCAGCCCTTCAAACTGCACCTTGATGCCTTCGGGTGTGGCTTGCGCGCCAACCGTCTTGGTCTTCAACATGATGTTGTCAAAGCGGCCCTTGTTCATCTTTTCCCAGACCTTGACCAGGTCACGGTCGGCGCCCTGCATCAGGTCGTCCATCATCTCGACGACGTCCAGGCGCGAGCCCAGCGTGCTGTAGACGGTGCCCATTTCCAGGCCGATGATGCCGCCGCCCACAATCAGCATCTTCTTGGGCACGTCGGCCAGGGCCAGCGCGCCGGTCGAGTCCACCACACGCGGGTCGTCGGGCATGAAAGGCAGGCGCACCGCCTGCGAGCCGGCGGCGATGATGGCGCGCTTGAAGGCGACAACCTTCTTGACGCCGGTCTTCTCCTGCCCTGCCCCGACGGTTTCTTCCACCTCCAGGTGGTTGGCGCCGACAAAGTGACCGTAGCCGCGCACCACGGTGACCTTGCGCATCTTGGCCATGGCAGCCAGACCGCCGGTCAGCTTGCCGATCACCTTTTCCTTGTGGCCACGCAGCTTGTCGATGTTGAGTGCGGGCTTACCAAACTCAACACCCAAGTCGCCCAGGTGCGCAACCTCGTCCATCACGGCGGCCACATGCAGCAGCGCCTTGGACGGGATGCAGCCCACGTTGAGACAGACACCGCCCAGCGTGCTGTAACGCTCGACCACCACGACCCTGAGGCCGAGATCGGCCGCGCGAAAAGCGGCCGAATAGCCACCGGGGCCACCGCCGAGCACGAGCAAGTCGCAATCCATGTCGGCATTGCCACCGAAACTGGCGGCGGTCGGGGCTACCACGGGGGCTGCTGCCGGTGCTGGCGCGGCAGCGGGTGCCGCAGCAGGGGCAGCAGCTGGGGCTGATGTGCCTGCGCTGGCTTCGAGCACCAGCACCACCGAGCCTTGCTTGACCTTGTCGCCCAGCTTGACCTTGAGCTCCTTGACCACACCGGCGTGGGAGGACGGGATTTCCATCGAGGCCTTGTCGGACTCGACGGTGATCAGCGATTGCTCGGCCTTGACCGTGTCGCCGGGCTTGACCAGCAGCTCGATCACCGCCACTTCGTCGAAGTCGCCAATATCGGGAACCTGGATGTCCATGAGTGCCATGTTCAGTTTCCTTTAGAGCAACACACGACGGAAGTCGCCGAGGATCTGACCCAGGTACGCATTGAAGCGGGCCGCAGCGGCGCCGTCGATCACGCGGTGGTCCCAGGTCAGGGAGAGCGGCAGCATCAGGCGCGGCACGAACTGCTTGCCATCCCACACCGGCTCCATCTGGCTCTTGCAGACGCCCAGGATGGCGACTTCAGGGGCGTTGATGATGGGCGTGAAGTAACGGCCACCGATACCGCCCAGGCTGGAGATGGTGAAGGTCGCGCCCGACATGTCGGCGGGGCCGAGCTTGCCGTCGCGGGCCTTTTTGGCCAGCTCGGACATTTCCTGGCTGATCTGCAGCACGCCTTTCTTGTCGGCGTCCTTGATGACAGGCACCACCAGGCCGTTGGGCGTGTCGGCGGCAAAACCGATGTGGTAGTACTGCTTGTAGATCAGTGCATCGCCGTCGAGGCTGCTGTTGAACTCGGGGAACTTCTTGAGCGCGGCCACGCAGGCCTTGATCAGGAAGGCCAGCATGGTGACCTTGATGCCGCTCTTTTCGTTTTCCTTGTTGGTGGAAACGCGGAAGGCTTCGAGGTCAGTGATGTCGGCATCGTCGTGGTTGGTGACGGCCGGGATCATGATCGCGTTGCGCGTGAGGTTGGCGCCGCTGATCTTCTTGATCCGGCTCATCTCCTTGCGCTCGATCGGACCGAACTTGGCAAAGTCGACCTTGGGCCAGGGCAACAGGTCCAGACCCACGCCCGAACCACCGGCAGGGGCCTTGGCGGCCTGGGCTTTGGTCTGAGTGGCGCCGCTCATGACGGACTGTGTGAACTTCTGGATGTCTTCGGCCGTGATGCGGCCCTTCTGCCCCGAGCCCTTGACCTCGTCCAGAGGCACGCCCAGCTCGCGGGCGAACTTGCGCACCGAAGGCGAGGCGTGCGGCAGGCCGACGGCCGGCGTGGCTGTGGGGTTGTGGGCGGGCGCGGCGCTGGCCGCCGCCGGGGCCGCCACAGGTGTCGGGGCCGCAGCTGCCGGCGCGGCGACGGGTGCAGCGACAGCAGGAGTAGGTGCTGCGGCAGGTGCCGCAACTTGCGCGGGTGCGGCCGTGCCTTCCAGAATGGCCAGCAGGTCGCCAATGTTGACGGTGTCGCCCACCTTGACCTTGAGCTCCTTGAGTACGCCAGCGGCCGACGAGGGGATTTCCATCGAGGCCTTGTCGGACTCGACGGTGATCAGGCTCTGCTCGACCTTGATGGTGTCACCGGGCTTGACGAAGACCTCGATCACGGCCACGTCCTTGAAATCACCGATGTCGGGCACGAACACCTGCACCGGACCCGCCGCCACGGGGGCTGCGGCAGGTGCAGCGGCCGGAGCTGGCGGGGCAGCAGGCGCTGGCGCGGACGTTGCCGCAGCAGGTGCAGCGGTCGACGCAGCTGCGCCTTCGGCTTCGAGCAAGAGCACCACCGAGCCTTCCTTGACCTTGTCGCCCAGCTGGACCTTGAGTTCCTTGACCACGCCTGCGTGGCTGGACGGGATCTCCATGGAGGCCTTGTCGGACTCCACCGTGATCAGCGACTGCTCGGCCTTGACCGTGTCGCCAGGCTTGACCAGCAGCTCGATCACCGCCACTTCGTCGAAATCCCCGATGTCCGGGACTTTTACTTCAACCAATGCCATGTTTGTCTCCGGTTCTTATGCGTAGAGGGGGTTGACCTTGTCCACCTTGATGCCGTACTTCTTGATGGCTTCGGCCACCTTGGCCGCCGGCAGCGCACCTTCGTCGGCCAGCGACTTGAGCGCGGCAATGACGATGTAGTGGCGGTTGATCTCGAAGTGCTCGCGCAGCTTGCTGCGGAAGTCGGAGCGGCCAAAGCCATCGGTGCCCAGCACCTTGTAGGTCCGGCCCTTGGGGATGAAGGGGCGAATCTGCTCGGCGTAGTTTTTCATGTAGTCGGTCGACGCGATCACCGGGCCAGTGCTCTTGGCCAGCTGCTGCTCGACAAACGACACCTGCGGTTTGTCGGTCGGGTGCAGCAGGTTGTGGCGCTCGGCGGCCTGGCCGTCGCGGGCCAGTTCGTTGAAACTCGGGCAGCTCCAGACATCGGCCTGGATGCCCCAGTCGGTGGCCAGCAGAGTCTGTGCGGCGATCGACTCGCGCAGGATGGAGCCAGAGCCCAGCAGCTGCACGCGGTTCTTGCCTTCGGCGCCGGGCTTGCACAGGTACATGCCCTTGATGATCTGCTCTTCGGTGCCAGCAGTCAGGCCGGGCATGGGGTAGTTCTCGTTGAGCAGGGTCAGGTAATAGAAGACGTTGTCCTGCTTTTCGACCATGCGCTTGAGGCCATGGTGCAGGATCACGCCGACTTCGTGGGCGAAGGTGGGGTCATAAGAAATGCAGTTCGGGATCGTGCCGGCCAGGATGTGGCTGTGACCGTCTTCGTGCTGCAGGCCTTCGCCGTTGAGCGTGGTGCGGCCCGACGTGCCGCCCAGCAGGAAGCCCCGCGCCTGCATGTCGCCGGCTGCCCAGGCCAGATCGCCGATGCGCTGGAAGCCGAACATCGAGTAGTACACGTAGAACGGGATCATGATCCGGTTGGACGTGCTGTAGCTGGTGGCCGCCGCGATCCAGCTGGACATGCCGCCGGCTT
>JACCDG011359594.1_pt1 | contig 13335 bp, 9 predicted proteins | sample 7442471 | NCBI WGS metagenome assembly JACCDG01 (sample SAMN15323444, study PRJNA562643) | freshwater metagenome | isolation source: river surface water | place: USA:Blue River Watershed | collected 2017-08-17 | reverse complement strand
GTCCATCGTTTAGTTGCTACTGATTCGCCAGCTAGATGAACAATGATATTAGCAACTTCTAAAGCTTTGGGATCAATATAATTTTGATCAATATCCCACTTGGCAAAGCTTACATGCAAACGACTAGACTTTTTAGGTGACCTTGTAAGTATAATTACTTCATAGCCATTCTCTACAAGTAAATCCGTTAGAGATTGTCCTACCATTCCCGTACCACCTGTTATTAATACTGTTTGCATTCAATAAAGGTACATAAACTGTCTAAAACAAAAACACTCCCTTTTGGGGAGTGTTACAACTAAAATCAACTGTACCATAAAAAAAACTTAATCTGGCTTCTTGCCATCTAAAAAAGAATTGATGGTAGAAATATTGGTTTGGTTATTTTCATCTTGTTCAACAGTATACTTACTATAATAGTTTTCAACTGAAGCCATTGTATTTCCAAACAAATCCAAATTTCTTCTAACATAAGCTGGAACTGCATCAAATTCTGTATTTGGATCAGCACCATTATTAATATTAAAAGAAAGGTTTCTTAATTTTTGAATTCTTTCAGCCACTTTTCTTCTTTGTTCTTCTGCATTATCTATTGGCATATCAAAATCTTGATGAGCAGGTCTAGCAGTATTTGTCAACTCTACCTCCTTCATCACTAATTGCATACCTGACTCTTCTTCTGTATGTTCAACCATTCTAAAAGAAGTCTCCATTATTGGTTCTGCAATTGGCTCAGATGCAACTTCAAAAGATGGCTCAGGTGCAACTTCGTCAAATTCAAACGTAAAGCTTGGTGCAGGCTCCTCGACTTGAGGAGTTTCTTCTACAGATGATACTATTGCATCTAGCTCTGGAGTTTCCTCGTAAATATTAGAAGGCTTTTGTAAAACAAATTCTGTAGTGAAATCAATTGAACTTGATTCCATATTTAATTCATAAACTTCTTCCTCTTCAATTTCTTCTTCTACTTCTTCTTCCATTAATAGCTCTGCTTCACCATCGAACATAATTTCAGTTCTTTCATCAGAAGATTGCTCTGATTCCTCATCAACTTCAGGAACTGAAACAAAAACTGCACTTACTTCTTCATGATATTCATGTAAAGTGGGTTGTAATTCGTCTAGTTCAACACTTGCCGCTTCTGCTTCTACCATTACATCTGCAATGGTTGCATAATCGTCTACTTCCATTTCAATAGGTGCTGAAATTTCTTCTGCTACAACTTCTTCTTCAAACACTTCCTCATTTTCTTCCTCTAAAATCAATGTTTCGACTAATTCAGCAGTAGGTGCTTCAGGAGCTATAGATTCAGGAGCTTTAGGCGCTTCTGTTTCTAAAGTCATTACTATTTTTTCTTCTACTGGTTGCTCAGCTTTTTTTGGTTCCTCTTTTTTAAATGGATCCTTGTGTTCAAAACCAGTAGCGATTAAAGTAATACCTAATTTTTGACCTAATGTTGGATCGTAACCCATACCCATAATCACATCGCTATGCTCACCAGTGCGTGCACGCAAAATATTATTGATGGTTTCTAATTCGTCCATGCTGCACTCATAATCACCTTCAGCACTATTAATATTTAATAAAATCCACTTAGCTCCTTTGATATCATTGTCATTCAATAAAGGCGAATTCAATGCTTCTTCGATAGCTCTTTCAGCTCTGTTCTCACCTTCTACTTCTGCCTTGCCTAAAATAGCCACACCACCATTCTTCATTACAGTACAAACATCCGCAAAGTCAACAATGATATGACCGCGGCTATTGATCACATCTGTAATACATTTTGCTGCAGTAGCTAATACATTATCTGCCTTAGTAAAAGCTTCTTTCATTTTTAAATTACCATATTGAACGCGTAATTTATCGTTTGAGATAACTAATAAAGTATCTACATAAGGTTTTAATTGATTGATACCCTCTTCTGCTTGTTTTTGTCTACGAGGACCTTCAAATCCAAATGGAGTAGTTACAATACCCACCGTTAAAATGCCTAAATCTTTACAGATTTTAGCAATGATAGGCGCACCACCTGTACCAGTTCCTCCGCCCATACCCACTGTTATAAAAGCCATACGGGTATTCACTTCTAATATTTTTCTGATCTCTTCTAAAGACTCTTCTGTTGCTAATTTACCCACTGAAGGATCTGCACCCGCACCTAAACCTTGCGTTAAATGTGGTCCTAACTGAATTTTATTAGGCACTAAGCTTTGCTCAATAGCTTTAGCATCAGTGTTGCATATGATGAAGTCGACCCCTTCAATATCTTGTTGGAACATGAAATTTACGGCATTGCTTCCTCCGCCGCCAACACCAAGAACCTTGATGATGGATGATTTTTGCTTGGGTAAGTCAAATTGAATCATTCTTTTGTTTTTAGATGGGTTAGTTGGTTAGTTAGTTGTTAGTGCGTCTAAATTACTATATGTCAATCGATTAACTTCTATAAGTTATAAACGACATGTGGGTAATTTTTACGCTAAAGGTTTGTCTTCTTCTTCGTTAAAAATTTCAATTAAGTTATTCTTAAAACGATCCCAGAATTTGCTCTTTCTTTTTTCGATTTGTTCTGCCGTTAATGTTGTTGGAGCTGGTTGTGCAGCAGGCTTTTGCTCAGAATGCATTTGATTTCCAGCAGCCGGATTCACTGTTAATGCTCTAGGTACTTCCACTTTCTTGAAAGTCTCCGTAAACACCTTATAATTTTGCTCGTAGTCGTTATATCCCTTTAAGATCAAACCAATACATGTTGAATACATTGGCTTCTTTAACTCATCGATATGATTCGGTGCTAAATGCTCGTTGGGTAAACCTATTCTTGCATTTAATCCAGTAATATATTCAGTTAATTGAATCAAGTGCTTTAATTGAGAACCACCACCAGTAAGGATTACACCACCATTCAACATTCTACTATCCAATCCTACTTGCTTTAAATGATATGTCACAAAATCTAAGATTTCACTCATTCTAGCTTGGATGATTTGTGCCAAATTCTTAACACTAATCTCTTTTGCAGGCATACCTTTTAAACCTGGAATAGTTACATATGCATTTGCTTTTGCTTCATCTGCTAAAGCACTACCAAATTGTACTTTCATTGCTTCTGCCTGGCTTTTCAAAACACCTAATCCCAATCTGATATCATTGGTTATGTTTTCACCACCAAAAGGAATTACTGCTGTATGCTTTAAGATGCCATCATAGAAAACAGCTAAGTCACTCGTACCGCCACCAATATCTAAAATAGCCACACCAGCCTCTAAATCTATGTCACTCATTACCGCACTTGCAGAAGCTAGAGGTTGTAAAACCAAATCTTTGGTTGTTAAGCCGCTTCTTTCTACAGAGCGATTAATATTGCGAATAGCATTTCTATCTCCTGTTAAGATTAAGAAGTTAGCACCAACTTTCACGCCATTCACACCAATTGGGTCTTTGATATTTTGGTTATTATCTACATGAAATTCTTGTGGGATAACATCAATAATTTGATCTCCTGCAGGAATGAATGTTTTTCTTTGATTGTTGATTAATTGCTCAATCTCCCAAGCTTGGATTTCATTATCAGGTTCTTGTCTAACTTGATCTCCACGAGTTTGTAAACTCTTAATGTGATGACCAGCAATACCTACATATACTTCGTTGATATCTAAATCTGGGTTGCTTTTATGGCAATTCTCTAAAGCCTGTTGAATTGCTTTAATGGTTTGGTCAATATTCAATACTTGTCCATGTTGAACTCCATTGCTATTGGCACGTCCAAATCCTAGGATCTCTAACTTCCCGAATTCATTTTTTCTACCCGCAATGGCAGCAATCTTAGTTGTACCAATGTCAAGACCCACAATGATGGGAGATTCGTTTTGACTCATTTTTTTATAGTTTTTTAGTTGTTAGTTAGTTGTAGTGAATTAGCCTTTCTTGGGCATTACTGCCTTTGCAGACTTCTTCACATTATTTAACGATTTAATATTGGGTTTATTGTTTGACTTTGTCTTGATTTTTTTAGGCGACGGCTTGACATTTTTTCTTGCACCCGTTTGCTGTTTTTTAACCACCTTCGGCAATGCTTTCTTCGCTACTATGGAATCTTTTACTGGAACCGGCTTTATGATACTATCCTTTAACATTGGCACAGTGGACTGTGCACTACTTGTTGTATCATTAACCATAATAGCTGAACCTAATAGCATCAAAGGACCATTGAACTGAATGGGTTGTAAACCTTTTTTCAAAGTCACTATTTGATGATTAAATCTTAGATCAAGTACTTGATATGCGTTAATCCCAGATGGTACCCAGATTTTTTTGTAGAAAGTATAGAGCCTATCCAATTTATTCTCCAATTGATCAATTGATCCTAACAAAACAGTATGATCTCCCAATGTAGGCGTTAATTCAAAATCTCCATTAGGTGCAATATTAATTTGAGCGATCTGTGCTGAAAAGAAACTATCTTCTTTGATGACAGAAGCGAATTGTACAATGTTTTCAAGTAGTATACTATCGGGTTTTGACAGGATGGATTGATCAGAAGTGAATCCAGTAAATACTGGTAAACGTAATACAGATAGCTGTCTTAGAGGAAGTTGATTGGCTTCTTTATCTACATAAAAAGACTGACCCGAAACAGTAAATACTCTGGCAATGGGTAATCTTTGTTCGATACGAACGCGCAATACCAATTGATTGTCAAAATACAATTCTGCATTTTTTATCCAAGCCGTCTTTTCCAAAGAACCCTCTATCTGGGCAAGATTTAATGAATTGATTGGAGTTCCGATTTTTACTTGCTGTTCGTTCAAAATACGTAAAATCTCTTGCTCATTCATAAATAGAGCAGTTGGATTTTCACCCACCAATTCTACATCAATATCCTTACACTTCTTAATAGATTTAGCTTGCCATGCAAATACAAATAAAACAATCAATGCAACCCCTAGTAGGCTCCAAAGAATATATAAGGCTATTTTTTTCCAGTTTTGCATTGCTTATTTTGAGAAGATCTCTTTTACTTTTGTTATACAAGCATCTATATCGCCAGCACCTGCCATCACAATTAATTTATCATGAGTATTAGCAGCCCAGTCAAACAATTGTTCCTTACTCATTACCGTTTTAGTAGCCACAGTCATTTTATCTAATAAAATTTCACTACTCACCCCAGGAATTGGTAATTCTCTTGCAGGATAAATAGGCAATAAAATCACTTCATCTGCCTTAGACAATACTTCAATAAAACCTGATGCTTGATCCTGCGTTCTTGAATATAAATGCGGTTGAAAGACCAATACCATTTTTTCATTTGGATACAAACTTCTTACACCACTGATTAATGCATTCAACTCTTCAGGATGATGCGCATAATCATCAATTAAAACTTTATTAGGCGTTTTAATCTTGAATTCAAATCTTCTCTTTACTCCCTGGAAAGAAGCAACTGCTTCTTTGATTTTATTTTCATCAATTCCTAATTGCAAAGCAATAGCCATTGCAGCAGTTGCATTTTCAACATTATGCAATCCCCCCATATTCAAAACCACATTGTTCACAATACCTTTTGGATGCACCAAATCAAATTGATAAGAACCATCTATCACTTTCAAATCACTTGTATGAAATGAAGCTTTTGGTTCATTGTAGGCATAAGTGAATACTTCTTTATGTTCTTTATTTACAGGAAAAACAGTGCCATATTTTTGTATCAAAACACCATTTGGCTTGATCTTATCTGTATATTGTCCAAATGCTTTCAACACCTCATCTGCAGTGCCATAAATATCCAAATGATCTGGATCCACTGCAGTTACCACCGCAACATTAGGTGCTAATTTTAAAAAACTTCTATCATACTCATCCGCCTCCACTACCACCACATTTTTTTCATGGCTCCAAAAATTGGTTCCATAGTTGGATGCGATACCACCCAAGAACGCATTACAGCCATATCCTGTATGTCTTAAGATATGCGCCGTCATTGAAGTAGTAGTAGTCTTTCCATGAGTACCTGCAATACCAATAGTGAAAGCATTTTCTGTAACCCATTGTAAAACATCACTTCTCTTTACAACATTATACCCGTTGTCTTTATAATAATTCAATTCTTTATGATCAGAAGGGATAGCGGGTGTATAAACAATTACAGTAGCCTCTTTGTCTATCTGAGTCAAATCATCTTCAAAATGAATTTGAATACCTTCTTTGACTAAATCATCTGTTAAAGGTGTTGGTGTTTTATCATATCCAGATACTTTTACTCCTTGAGTATTAAAATATCTTGCTAAAGCACTCATGCCAATACCGCCAATTCCTATGAAATAAATACTTTTTATATTGGTTAATGGATTCATAATTTTTTCTAAATATTTGAAGTTTTCACTGATGCTATAATTTCTTTAGCAATAATTTTATCGGCATTGGAAATTGCAAATGCCTTGATCTTTTTTTGCATATTATCTAAAATACTTGGTTGATTGATTGCATCAGTAATGAGTGGAACCAAAGCATCTTTAACCATTGCATCTTTTACCATAAATGCAGCACCATCGTCTACAAGTGTTTTTGCATTAAATGTTTGATGATCTTCTGCGGCAAATGGATAAGGTACAAATACACATGGCTTACCTGTTATTGCAATTTCGGCAACAGACATTGCTCCTGCTCTACTTACTACCATATCGGCAGCCATATATGCTGCACTCATATCATTTAAAAAGCTATTCACATACACATTGGAAAATGATTTAGCAGCATTTAGGTATTTTGCAGATTGAGATTTACCCGTTTGCCAAATCAACTGTATACCTAACTCATTAAAGTGCTTTAGGTTTTGCATGATTACATCATTGATAGAATTAGCACCTAAGCTGCCTCCAACAATTAAAACAGTTTGTTTATCTGGAAGTAATCCAAACTGCATCATAGCAGTTTCTTTTGTATAAATAGAACTGCTAATATTTTTTCTTACTGGATTTCCAGTAACAATAATTTTATCGCTTGGGAAAAACTTATCCATTCCCTGTGTACCTGTAAATATTTTAGTGGCATTCTTTCCTAACCATATATTAGATTTACCTGCAAAAGCATTGGACTCATGAATAAAAGTAGGAATGCCTTTTGATTGAGCAAACTTGAGTACAGGAAAACTAGAATAACCACCTACTCCAAATACTGCATTGGGTTTGAATGAATTGAAAATGCTTCTTACCTGAAAAAAACTTTTGATTAATTTAAATGGCAATGTTATGTTTTTAAACATATTGGACCTGTTCAATCCTGCAATGGTTAATCCTTTTATATCATATCCAGCCTGAGGCACTTTTTCCATTTCCATCTTTCCACTTGCACCCACAAATAATATAGCTGCATCAGGATGAATCGCCTGAATTGCTTGAGCAACAGCTATTGCGGGAAAAATATGCCCGCCAGTGCCACCACCTGCAATGATGATGCGTATTTGTTGATTATGCTGGTTGAACTTCATTTTCTGATGCTATATTTTCTTCAGGAATTTCAATCTCTGTTTCTTTCGGTGCGTTACCTTCCATTTGCTCCACATTTCTAGCAACACTTAAAATCAAACCAACAGCACAACAAGTAAAAATGAAGGAACTTCCACCCATACTTACCAATGGCAATGTCACACCGGTTACTGGAACAATATTTACATTGACTGCCATATTTGCTACTGCTTGGATGACCAAGGTAAAACTCAATCCTAATGCTAAGAATGCACCAAATGCATAGGGACATTTTCTAAAGATTCTAATACACCTGAATAAAAAGACTAAATAAATAAAAACAATAAATGCTCCACCTATCAAACCATACTCTTCAATAATTACTGAATAAATAAAATCATTATATGCTTGGGGTAAAAAATTTCTTTGTCTACTATTACCTGGACCCAATCCATATAACATACTACCATTGGCAATGGCAATCTTAGCTTGTTGAACTTGATAAGGAACATCATTTTCTTCAGCATACATAAAATCCTGCACCCTGCTTACCCAAGTTCCAAATCTTCCAAAACTTTTTAATTTTTCTGCAACTACAGGCTTCTCTTCTGCAGCACTTGCCTTATTATTATGTGTTGCCATGGCTACACTAACAATAATCACCACTGGTATCATCGCTACTAAAATGACCAAGCCAATATGCTTAAAGCTTACTCTACCAATGAACATTAACAATAAAGATGTGGCACCTGTTAATAATGCATTAGATAAATTCGCAGGCATAATTAATCCACAAATCAATAATACTGGCCAAAACACAGGCCAAAATCCTTTTCGAAAATCTTTAATCACTTCTTGTTTCTTACTTAATACCCGAGAGATATACATAAACAAGGCCAACTTTGCCACATCACTACTTTGAATGGTCATATTGATGATGGGCAATTTGATCCATCTGCTACCCTCATTAATTTTGGCACCAAAAAATAAAGTATAAATCAATAAAGGAACGGAGAGTATAAACAAAACAGTCGCCACTCTTGAAAACACTGTATAATTAATCCTATGTAAAGCAAAAACTACTACTAAACCAATTAATGTAAAAGCTACCTGTTTAAACAAATAAATGCTGGTATTGCCTTTAGACATTTTATACGCCAAAGAACCTGTTGCACTATATACCACCATGATAGAGATTAGCGATAGAACTAAAACCAAGGCCCAAATGTATTTATCACCTCTAGTTCTTTGATCTAAATGCTCTTTCACACCTCCTATAGAAGGCATTTGTGAAAATAGTTTATCAGTGGTTTCTTTTAACATTATAATTCTTTTACAGACGCTTTAAATTGACGACCTCTGTCTTCATAATTTTTGAATAAATCAAAACTTGCACAAGCAGGGCTCAATAGAACTACATCCCCTTTTTCAGCTAATTTAAAGGCTGCATTTACAGCTTTTTTCGCACTATCCACTTCAACAATCGTCGCAACTTTATCTTTAAAGAATTCAGTGATTTTAGTATTATCAGTACCCATACAAATAATGGCTTTCACTTTTTCTTTTACTAAATCAGCGATTAATTCATAATCATTTCCTTTATCAACACCGCCTAAAACCAAGACAGTTGATTTTTGCATACTTTCTAATGCATACCAAGTGCTGTTTACATTGGTTGCTTTACTATCGTTGATAAAGTCAACGCCACGAACCGTTGCAACAAATTCCATTCTATGTTCTAGATTATGGAAGTTACTTACCGCTTCACGGATTTTTTCTTTACGAATACCTAATGTACTTGCAGCAATGCTTGCAGCCATGGTATTATAAGCATTATGTTTTCCTTTTAAAGCAAAATCATAAATACTCATAGTAACGCGTTCTTCTTGGATTTTTAACATCATTTGATCGTTTTTGATGTAGCCTCCTTTTTTTACTTCTTGTTTCATAGAAAATGGTAATGGATTAGTATTAGTAGTTAGTAGTTCTAGATGTTTGGTGATCACTTCGTCGTCGATACAATAAATGAAGTAATCATTAGCAGTTTGATTTTCAATAATTCTGAATTTGCTCTTCACATATCTTTCAAATTCATAGTTGTATCTATCTAAATGATCTTCTGTTATATTCAATAGAATAGCAATATCAGGCTTGAATGTTTTTATACCGTCTAATTGAAATGAACTTACTTCAATTACATATAAAGCCTTGGGATCTTGCGCAATCTGTCTTGCGAAAGAGAAGCCAATATTACCTACTACTGCTACATCTTGTTCAGCCACCTGACAAATATGATATAACAATGAAGTAGTAGTCGTTTTTCCATTGCTTCCAGTAATAGCAGCAATTTTTGAATGGCCTTTATATCTATACCCAAATTCAATTTCACTTATAATTGGTATGCCCTTTGCAACAATTGCTTTAACCAAATCATTCTTATCAGGAATACCCGGGCTCTTCATTACTTCATCCGCTGATAAAATTCTTTCAATGCTATGGGATCCTGATTCAAACTCAATTTGATGTTCTTCCAACTCTTTTTGAAAAACTGGTTGTATAGCACTTCCATCAGACACAAAAACATCATAGCCTTTTTGCTTTGCTAAAAGTGCAGTACCTACTCCACTCTCACCTGCTCCTAATATGATTAACTTCTTTGCCAATGTTATCTTGTCTTTAAGGTTAAAATAGAAGCCACTACCAATAAAATAGTGATGATCCAGAATCTAACTGCAATCTTGCTTTCATGAAAACCTTTCTTTTGATAATGATGATGTAATGGACTCATTAAGAAAACCCTTCTTCCTTCACCGTATTTTTTCTTAGTGTATTTAAAATAAGACACTTGAATAATCACACTTAAATTTTCAATTAAGAAAACACCACAGAAAATAGGAATCAATAATTCTTTTCTAACAATAATGGCTAAGGATGCAATAATTCCACCTAATGCCAAACTACCTGTATCGCCCATGAATACTTGTGCTGGATAAGCATTGTACCATAAAAATCCAATACATCCTCCAACAAATGCACCCACAAAAATGGATAACTCTCCTAGATTAGGTATGTACATTACATTCAAATAATCTGCAAATACATAGTTACCACTTACATATACAAAAACACCTAAAGCGGCACCAATGATGGCACTTACACCAGCAGCTAATCCATCTAACCCGTCTGTGATATTCGCACCGTTTGATACTGCTGTTACAATGAATACAACCACCAGTATATACACTATCCATGTATATTGCTCTGCACCTGGACTGATCCAGCTAATTAACTTGCTATAATTAAACTCATGATTTTTTACAAATGGAATAGTGGTAATAGGCGTTTTTACTTTTACAAAACGGCGTTCTTCCCCGTTGATATTTCTTACCACTATATCAGCTCCTTTCGCAATATGCTCCCCTTTTTGTAAACTAGCAGAAATATTAGTAGAGATAATTTCACGCTCAACTGTCACCGCATTACTAAAATAAAGTGTCGCGCCAATAATAATACCTAACCCAACTTGTCCAATAATTTTTGAAATCCCCGCTAAACCATCACTATTTTGTTTTTTATAAGCCTCCCCTTTATTTTGAGCATCTTTACGAGCACGAATTTTAAAATAATCATCTAAGAAACCAATTAGCCCTAACCAAACAGTACATAAAATCATCAAACGGATATATACCTTATCTAAATTGGCAAATAACAATGTAGGAATAAGAATACTTAATAAGATAATAATTCCTCCCATAGTTGGAGTGCCTTTCTTTTGTTGCTCACCCGCTAAGCCTAATTCTCTAACTGTTTCACCTATTTGCTTTTTTTGTAAAAATAAAATCATCTTTTTACCAAATACTGTAGCAATAAACAACGATAATAATATTGCCATAGCAATTCTTGAAGTCAAGAACTGAAACGCCCCCAATCCAGGGATATTAAATGTTTTATTTAGCCAAGAAAATAGTTGATATAGCATGGGGTTATTTTTCTAGTTCTTTAAATAGATTAAATAAAGTTTCTTTATCATCAAAATGGGTCTTCACGCCCTTGATATCTTGATACTTTTCATGCCCCTTGCCTGCTACCAAAATAATGTCTCCTGGATTCGCAAAACTAACAGCAGCTTTAATGGCTTCTCTTCTGTCTACAATTTTGATATACTTTCTTTTTGCAGCACTTGTCAATCCTTGCTCCATATCAAGCAAAATTTCATTAGGATCTTCTGATCTTGGATTGTCACTTGTCAAAAATACTTTTGCACTTAAATCACAAGCTACCTGAGCCATAATAGGTCTTTTACTTTTATCTCTGTCTCCGCCACATCCCACCACTGTAATTACTTGTTCACCACCCTTCTTTAATTTAGCAATCGTTGCTAAAACATTTTCCAATGCATCTGGCGTATGAGCATAATCAACAATTCCTAAAATATTTGTATCAGAGATAGTGTAATCAAATCTTCCTTCAGCTCCTGTTAATGCACTTAATGCAGTTAAAACTTTTTCCGATGGTTCTCCTAATTGAATAGCCACACCATATACTGCTAAGAAATTATATGCATTAAATACACCAATTAATCTACAATGCACTTCAATATCATTGACTAGTAATACCAAGCCTGTTAATTGGTTTTCTAAAATTTTACCTTTAAAATTTGCAGGCGCATGTAAAGCATAAGTTAATTTTTTAGCCTTTGTATCCATTAACATATTAGCTCCATTTTTATCATCCAAATTGGATAATGCAAATGCAGTATTAGGCAAATGATCAAAGAATGATTTTTTAACTGCTAAATATTCCTCAAATGTTTGATGGTAATCTAAATGATCCAATGTGATATTGGTAAACGCCGCACCCACAAATTGAATGCCGGTAATTCTATGTTGATGGATAGCATGACTACTACACTCCATAAATACATGTGTACAGCCAGCTTCTACCATCTGATGCAATAACGCATTTAATTGAATGGCATCAGGGGTGGTATGTGTAGAAGGTACAATTTTTGAACCAATATGATTTTCGACTGTGCTAATTAATCCGCAGGTATACCCTAATTCATTAAATAGTTTGAATAATAATGTTGCAACAGTTGTTTTACCATTGGTACCCGTTACACCTACCATTTTTAATTTAGTTGAAGGTGCCCCATAAAACTGATGAGCCATTATAGCAACTGCTTGATTAGAATTAGCAACCGCTATATAGGTAATTCCCTCTTGAAGCGCTGCTGGCAATAATTCGCAAACTATAACAGTAGCTCCTTTTTCAATAGCTGTTTGAATAAAACTGTGTCCATCTGCTTGTACACCCTTGATGGCAACGAATAGTGTACCTGCTTCTACTTTTCTTGAATCTATTTGTATTGAACTAATATTCAAATTAGTTGAACCAACCACTTCTCTAATGGCAACTCCAAATAATATGTTTTGTAATGCTTTCATTAGTTTAATTCAATTAAAATAGATTGACCTTTTGTGATATAAGAACCTTGAACAATACTTTGTCTAACCACTCTTCCTTTTCCAACACATTTCACTTGCAAACCTTTCTTTTCGCATAGCCATAATGCATCTTGTAATTTTAACCCACTGATGTCTGGCATAGTAGAATCTGAAATAACCTTACTAGCTACTTTGGCTACTTTACCAGCACCATTTACATTCACCCATGTATTACTTGGAATACTTGAATCTTGATAACTTAAATTAATTTTTTGAGCAATAGCTTTAAGAGAAGATTTAGAAATGGCATATTGAAATGCTTGACTATCTTTTAAAGCAATTACAGGAGCCGTATTGGTCTTATTATGAATATAGGTAGAGTACAATCTATCAGAGATTTCTTTAAATACAGGACCTGCTAC
>JACCDG010928696.1_pt1 | contig 13338 bp, 13 predicted proteins | sample 7442471 | NCBI WGS metagenome assembly JACCDG01 (sample SAMN15323444, study PRJNA562643) | freshwater metagenome | isolation source: river surface water | place: USA:Blue River Watershed | collected 2017-08-17 | reverse complement strand
GGGAACGCGTCCGATGTTTGAGGGCGTTGGCTTTAAGGTGGTTGGAAACAAGGACGGCGGAAAGCAGCGAGTTCGGAAGGAGCTCTGAAGCTTCTATGTGGAGGCTCTTCGACTGGGTTCTCTTTTTCTAATTTTGTGTGGGGTCGGAATTTCAATCGTTGGACTATTGAAAATCTCCCAATCTTACTAAGGGTGTGCGGCCGTTTGCTCCAATAATGGTAAAAATATGCACTTGCCAAGTAGTCACTTATAGGTGACAATGATGTTGTATGGAAGCCCGGGCCAGACGCCTTCTCAAATACGTAACTGAAAGTGGGCGTTGTCCCTTCGACGAGTGGGTTGAGTGTCTAAAAGACAAGCGAACCCAAGCCATCGTGGCCACGCGGCTGAACCGGGTGGTCCAGGGCAACCTCGGCCTGTGTCGAAAGCTCGAGGGTGGGATTCAGGGTCTATTTTGCCGAAGATGGCGAGACGGTTGTGGTGCTCCTTTGCGGTGGCGACAAGTCGACGCAATCGAAGGATATCGAGACGGCTCGAAAGTATTGGACCGATTACCAGAAAGAGTGAATAGATATGCCTAAACGAGTTCGAGACTATGAAGAAGGATTGGTCGAAAAGCTTAAAGACGCGGAGTTCGCGGCCGAGTATCTCAATGCGTCTCTCGAGGATGCCGATGATGGGGCCGATGAACGTTTTCTGATGGCGCTTCGGCAGGTGGCTAAGGCCCACGGAATGACCGCGGTAGCCGAGAAATCAGGAATGGCGCGACAGGCTATGTATCGTGCTCTCTCGGAGTCTGGGAATCCAGAACTCTCCTCACTTAAGGCGCTTCTCGACGCGATGGGATTGAAGCTCGCAGTTGAGCAAAAACAAAAAGCCTCGTGAGTGAGCGCTTAGAACTCGAGCGACGTCTCGATAAGCTTGAGCTTGCACTCAAGGAGTTGGAACGCGAGCGAGAAAGCATTATCAGCCGGTTGAGCCTGCTCACTGCAAGGGAACCAGAATCACGTCCTGCTGCTTTGAGCCCACGTCCACTCCTTGGTAGCCCTGCGTCGTTGACGGTCCCGGAGGTACCCGCTCAAAAAGTCGAACTTTTTCTGCGCCTTTTTCGCTGTCGTGAGTCCGTGTACCCAAAATTTTGGGAGAGTAAGGCGAAAGGGAAGAAAGGCTATTCACCAGCTTGCAATAACGAGTGGATTCGTGGCATTTGCGGAAAGCCGCCCAATGGCAACGTCAAATGCTCCGATTGCCCTAATCAAGGATTTCCGAAGCTTGACGCCGCTGCGGTGGAGAGTCATCTGAAAGGGCAGGCCACTATAGGGACTTACGCTATTCAAGAGAACGACACCTGCACGTTTCTCGCCTGTGATTTTGACGGCTCGGGTTGGCAATCTGACGTATTTATCTACCAGGCCGTGGCTCGAGACATGGGTATAGAGGTCCTGGTCGAGCGTTCTCGTTCCGGTAATGGCGCTCATGCTTGGATATTTTTTTCGGAGTCCGTGCCGGCCCGTATGGCCAGGGCGTTGGGCACGGCGATTTTATTGAAATGCGGAGAGGTGAACCACCGGGTGGACCTCGAGAGCTACGATCGCTTCTTTCCAAACCAGGATTATCTGCCCAAGGGGGGATTCGGAAATCTGATCGCCCTTCCCCTTCAGCGCTCACCGCGAGAGGCTGGTAACAGCGTCTTCATTGGCATCGATATGAAGCCTGAGGCGGAGCAGTGGGCTTTGCTCTCAAGGGCACGCAGACTCTCCCTTCCAGAAGTCAGAGGACTTCTCGATGAGTTCCTTCCGAAACGAACAGAGAAGTTAGAGCCGGATGAGGATGTTTCTCTTTCCGCAGATCGCTGTGCCCTGGAAAGTGGTTCTGCTACTACGGGGATTTTGTCGCCTGGAACGTCGATTACCGTAAGTCATGGGGCTCAGATTTCAATTCCGTTGGAAAGATTGCCGTCCAAGCTGGTGAAGCAGCTCAAGCGATGCGCGAGCTTTCCAAACCCAGAGTTTTACAAGCGTCAACGGATGAGGATGGAAACGTATCCCGAGCGCAGATTTCTCTTCTCGGGCTCACTCAGGGTAGACGAGTTGATGCTTCCTCGCGGCGTGCTTGAGAAGGCCACTGGGATTCTTCAGAAGGCTGGCGCTTCCGTTATTGTTCAGGACGAACGAAGCAAAGGAAAGCGAATGGCTCTAGACTTCTCCGGGACGCTCACGCCGGTCCAGGAGGATGCAATCTCCGTCTTGAAGAAATACGACCAGGGCGTGCTTGTCGCACCCCCGGGCGTTGGAAAGACCGTAATGGCTTGTGCGCTCATAGCAAAGAGAAAGGTGTCGACTCTAGTTCTGATCCATCGGCAGCCGATCATGGATCAATGGAAGACCAGTTTCGTGAAATTTCTTGGGATAAACCCAAAAGAGATCGGCATGCTCGGAGGGGCGAAGAAGAAGCGGACTGGGAAACTGGACCTCGTGATGTTGCAAACCTTAGCAAAGAATCCTGACATGGACGAGATCGTCGCCGACTATGGCCAGGTCATCGTTGATGAATGCCATCACATTCCGGCGAGTTCGTTTGAGGCTCTGATGAAGCAGTTCCCTGCTAAGTTTGTTCTGGGGCTCACGGCTACACCCTACCGAAAGGACCGGCTCGAAAAGATTCTATTCCACCAGTGCGGGCCCGTGCGGCACGAGATCAAGTCGGCCGATGGAGGGAGGCTGGGCAAAAGCGTAACTATTCGCGAGACGGGCTTCCGGCTTCCCGACGATGTTGGGCCAAAATCGCCCTATCACGTGATCGCTCGGCTCATCACGAGCGATCCGCGTAGAAATGCGTCGATCGTATCGGATATTGTGGCAGCTCTGAAGGCGGAGAGATTTCCGCTGGTGATCTCAGATCGAAAGGATCAAATTGAGACATTGCGCTCAATGGTCACTGAGTCGGCCAAGTTACCCGATTTTGGACTAGATCGCCTTGAGACTTTCCGTCTCGAAGGCGGAATGTCTGCGAAGGAGCGCCGCGAGATTCTGGCGCAAATCGTATCTGCCCGAGAGGAGGGCTCCCCGTTGGTGGTTTTTGCCACAGCATCGTTGATCGGCGAGGGTTTCGACATGCCGGAGCTTGATGCATTGGTCTTGGCGACTCCGCTTTCGTTTGAGGGTCGTATGGTGCAGTATGCAGGCAGATTACATCGGCTCGCCGAAGGCAAGGATGACGTCATGATCTACGACTACGTGGATTCCTATTGCGCGGTCTTCATCAAAATGTACCGGGAGCGCATCAAGGCTTACCGTAAAATGGGTTATAAGATTGTGGAGCCTGATCATTTTTTTGGCGGCAAATCTATGCGTCAGGAGCATCTGTTTCTGTAGGGGCAGCTATTCGTAAAAAAGGGAAACTTTCTTGTCGCCACGTTTAGTGTACTTCCCGGCACTGGTGGCGGCATCTGCTTTGTAAGGAATCTTCCTCGTGTAGCCAAGCTCACTGAGGCGTTGTCTCACTCGGCGAATGTCGTCGAGATTCTTAAAATCGTAAGTGTAAACGCAGATCAGTCTCATGCGATGGCTTGTAGCGAGTGGGTTTGACATGGCGGTGGCTGCTTTTGCAGCGATCCCAAGGCGGCCCGCTTTGGTCTCTTGGTCGATGACCGCCCAAGCGGCGTCGATACGCGCGGCAGGGATGAACAAAAGCCACTTACCTGAATCTTTCGACCAAACTCCATCTGGGATTTCAGACTCGATCCAATATTGGTCGCGGACCTTCGATGGAGGCAGTATGGGTTTTGCTTTTGTCATGTAGTAATCCAACGCTTACTACAGCCCGATTACTACAAATTGTTGCAACAGGGGTGGATTCGCGTGATTTCGAGTGGAATGGCAAAGTGACTTGAAAGAGCTTCTTCGGGCTATGTTGTTGTTATTGTTAGAAACGAAAAAACCCCGCTGGGCGAACCCAACGAGGTTGAAATTTGGAGGTGACGGTGAGAATCGAACTCACAAAATACGGTTTTGCAAACCGTCCCATTAGCCATTCTGGCACGTCACCCCAGCATCGAAGCCAGTGACTTACAGGGGTACCAAGTGGTGACAAGTTTTGTCAATCCACAGCTTTAGATGCATAGGGCCACTTAGGCGAATTTCTTCGCTAAACGCCTCATACTGTCTCTTTCAGTGTCCTGAGAGTGAATTTTCTGCTGAATCATTTCAGTCGAAATACCGATCCGTAGTTAGAATGCGAATACTAGAAAAGCCTAAATGGTTGGTTTTCGTGGTCATATTGACGCTCTTATCGTCGTTTGCGTTAGTAGTGCAGGCGGATGAGAAGGTGGTCTTTCCTGTGCGTCGTCCTACCGTCGACCCCATCTGGGTGGGAGAGAAGCAAGAGCTAAGTGTCTCGTTTTTGGGTTTCAAAAGTCTACATGTCGAGATTGAAGTTCTTCCTCACGAAATCGTGAATGGGCGCAAATCCAGTCATGCTGAGGGTCGAGTTCGCCTCGCAGGTTTGGCAAGCGCCTTCTATAGTTTGAATGATCGAGTCGAGACCTGGTTCGATTCTGAGGGCCTATTCTCTCATCGCTGGCACTTGGTTCAAGATGAGACAAAGATTAAGCGCGATTCTTGGGAAAATCATGATCACGTGAAGGGCGAGACTGTTTTCCGGAACCAAAGTCAGAAAAAAGACAGTGCTCTCGAAACCACGCAATTGGTTGCCCCTTTTCAGCGGTTCGCTCAAGACTCTTTCTCTGCTCTGTACTTCCTCCGAAGCCTACCGCTAGCCGTCGAGGATTCTTATCGTATTCCAGTCGTTTCCGAAGGCAATACGATCGAAGTGCTCGCGCGGGTTCAGGGTGTCGATCTCATCGATGTCCTTGGAGAAAAGATGCAAGCATTGCAGATTCGCCTAGAAAAATTGGACTCTCAAGGCAAGCCGATTGCCAATCAAAACAATCTGGTTTGGCTCTCAAACGATGAGCGACGGTTCCTGCTTCGTGTGGACGTGGGTACACGATTTGGCCACCTCATCGCAGTGGTAAAGAAGCTTGAGCGTGGCCAGAAGGATGTGCCCTTGAGTTCTCAGTCTGCATCACTGTTTCCTTCCCCTAGAAAGGACTAAACCCCTTTACGGTCCGCTCCCCATAGTAGCTTATGTAGCTGTATCTGCATCCTCACTGGCAATCGATCTTCCAAAATTCGCTCTGCTAGCCATCGCCCATCCACGGGCATTCTAAAACCCCCGGGTGAACCCAGTGCCGCCTGAGCGGGAGAGAACAAGATTTCATGGGTAGGCAGGACGCCGCTCTCCACTATCTTTCGCGCCCAGGTATAATCATCTAACGAGGCGATTACGAACTTGATTTCATCCGTCGCGCGCAGAAGTGGCAAGTTCTTCTCGAATCCGCCCCGACACATTCCGCTCGAAGGCGTTTTGATGTCCATCACGATCCGCGCTCGACCAGCCACAGCCGCGATCGAAACCTCGCCGTGCGTTTCAATGCTGACTTGGTAACCCGCCTGATTCAATGCCTCGACCAAGTCGGGCGTTTGCCGCTGCAATAGAGGCTCACCACCGGTCAACAGAACGTGCTTTACGCGGTAAGGGCGGATTGCCTCTAGAACCTGCCCAATTGTCATCTTCTGGCCACCCTTAAACGCATAGGCTGAGTCACAGTAGGTGCATCGCAAATTGCAGCCTGTCAGGCGCACAAATGCAAACGGTACCCCACTGAGCGAAGTCTCGCCCTGAAGGCTGTGAAAAATCTCAGTTACGAGCAAGTCAGTAAAAGCCACGACGCGGAGGTAGTACCACAGTCGGTGCCTGCACCGTGATCCCCAAAAAAGAAGAAGCCCAAGCCGCATTCGTGCAGCTCGGGCTTCTGGAGATTGAAGAGGAGGTCCTTTTCGGGGACCCCCCTTTGAAACGCTTTAGTTAGGCCTCCTAAATGGCCCTTCGTTTGCTCCTCTTGGCAACCCGGCTGGCAAGGACTTGTCGGGGTAGTCAAGTCCGTAGCCCCGTGGTTTTGCGTCCCGATCTTTCGATCGGTTTGCCTTTTTCAAAAGGGGTGTATGAAACCACCTCTTCAAACGGTCCATCCTGGACCAAATCCGGCAAAACTGTTCAAATTTTCAAAATAACGCGAGCATTCTAAATCAAAAAACTGAATAATGACTTACGTTTACAGGTCTTTAAGATCTTATATCAACTTTGTTAATTGCTACTAAGAATATGCTAACGCATCGCGTTACGAGTTGCAAGCCATTTTTGGATCCCTCAAACGTAGCCTAAACTATAGGATTTATAGATAATTTTTAAAGGGTAGGTCCCCGTCGACCGATAGGGAAATCAGGTGGAGTATGACCAAACCTAAAGATCATTCCGGCTCAAAATTAAAACTTGTACCCTCTGAGGCGGTTCCTCACCCTCGTGTCGCCGTCGTGATTCCTGCCTACAACGAAGAGAAAAATATAGAGAACGTTCTTCGTGAGATTCACTCGATTCGCGAAATAAAGCCCCATTGGGCGATTCACCCGATCGTGGTGAACGACGGCTCTAGTGATTGCACTGGGCTGATTCTCGAACAAATCGCGGATCGCTATGGCGCTCATGCGATTCAGTTGCCGCTTAATCTGGGAATAGGTCGTGCCGTGCAGACGGGATTCAAGTACGCATTGAGGCTCAGAGCTGATGTGACGTTTCAACTTGATGGAGACGGGCAGCACCCGGCACGTGAGATTCCACGGATAGCAGAGCTTATTTTATCGGGAAAAACCGACGTCGTCGTGGGGTCTCGTTATGTTGAAGGGGCGGGGGGCAATGTCTCGAGTGGTCTGAGACAGTTTGGAACAGCTTTTTTCTCAGCTCTTTTAAAGGCATTGGTGGGTCTACGAATCAAGGATAGTACCAGCGGATTTAGGGCGTTTAGCCTAGAAGCTACTGAATTTCTTTCTCGATATTATCCGGACGACTATCCTGAAGTCGAAGCTTATGTGCCGCTCGCTCGCCGAGGATTTAAGATCCGAGAGGTCGGCGTGAAGATGCGTCCACGCATGACGGGCTCTTCGAGTATTACTCCCCTCAGAGGGGCATACTATATGGTCAAGGTAGGGCTTGCGACAATCATGGATAACTATCGAAAACTTCCGGAGCGTCGCCCGCAGCTGACCCAGCTATCACCCGAGCAAACTCACGAAGTAGTGATACCTCCTCGGTTTACCGAAAAGGTAGGGGGAGCAGGTGGGAGCTGAGTCTCCCTTGGTAAATATTCCGATCCACGCTGAATACTCGGATCGCATCGAGTTTTTAGCAATTTTTGGCTGCATTGTTCTCATTTTTTCTCTGATTGAGCTTGTAAGGCGCAATCGTCTTAAAGAAAAGTATGCGCTCCTTTGGTTCTTGACCTCGGGTGTTTTGCTTGCACTTGCGTTGAGACGAGATTGGCTCGATGACTTCGCGAAACTCGTCGGGGTCTATTACCCGCCATCCGCGCTTTTTCTGTTGCTCGTTTTCTTCATGCTTCTCATCTTGGTTCACTTTTCAACGGTCATCAGTAGTCTTTTGAGCGACAAGCAAGTGCTTGTTCAGCAAATCGGTTTGCTAGAAGCCCGTGTAAAGGTTCTCGAGCGAGGCGCGGAACAGTCTAGCCTCTCTTCCGTGCGTACTTCCAGTAACGAGGATTGAGCGCGTGAGCCGCGGTACAAACCACAGCGGCTGCGGCGCCCATGACATCGGAGCGATCCCATTCTTCTGCGCTCGCTGGAAGCCCTTGCAGGAATTCTCGCAGGCTCTCGCGTTCTGAAGACGTGACATACCTCAAGATATCGCCTGGCATCAGCCATCGGCAGCGCAGTCCTGAAAGATAGGGGTGCGCTGGGGGTAGTTTTTCACCTATAGCGGCGCGGGCATACAATGTCGGAAAATCTATGCCTGATCGCACTGCCAGTTCGAGGCTCCCCCAGAATCTTGGGTTGATCTCCATAAGCTTAGGTGTCCCATCGCGAGAGTCGATCTTCCATTCAACCATTGCCACTCCTCTCCAATTTAGGCTCTTGAGTAATAGCATGCTGAACTCGATGAGCTCAGGAGCGCGCACCCCCTGGCGATCTGTGCTCGGTCCCCCGCTCGTTGGGAACTGCTGCAGTCGCTCGTGGGCAAACGCTGCTGCGCACTCGCCATAGGAGTCCATTAACATACTCACCCCAATGCTTTTGCCTTCCGGGGGGAGTCGCTCCTGCACGAGCATTGCGCCGTAGCGGCGCCAATGGGTCAGCCATTCTTCGTATGATTTTGTCTCACCATAATTTAATCCCGTTGAGCCAGTTCCAGTGCGTGGTTTGGCTACAAAATGCCCAGGAGTGAGCGAAACAGCGAGATCCGCAAATTCTCTGGGGTTGGCGGGCTCCCAGGTTTTGGGGCACGTGAGTCCTTGCGTTCGCGCGTGCTTCAAGGTCGCTCCCTTGTCTTGAGCGGTTTCCAGGGATGAGTGGGGCGCCAGCAAGAAACGTCCCGCAAGCCGCTCTCGGTTTTTTGAGACCCACATGAGCGAGGCATCCTCCATGGGCAACACGACGGAACTTGGGGCGGCCTCGAGCGCTTGAGAAAGTTTCAGTCCAAACGCCTCTGGATCTTGAGATGCGAGAGGGGCGATGATCTTGTCTTTTGTATACCGGGACCAAAACCCTGTCGTCGCAAGTGATCCTCCCATGACTGTGACTTCAAAGCCTGCTTTTCCTAGCGAGCGAATTGCACTTAAGCTCTTTCGCCAAAGTCCATCGGTAACGATCGCTTTGAGTTCAGTACGTTTTTCCATGAAGAAATTTAGATTAACATGCGTTAGGGAACCCGTACAATCGAGGTATGGAGCGAACTCATTGAATCAGCTGCCTCGTGCGATTCTCACTTTGGATGTCGAAGATTGGGAGCATGCCAATTACAGTCAGCTTAAGGGTCGGGGGAGCCAGCTAGCCTCCGAGCGCTCTCAGCGCGCTTATGCGATGGATGCCAATACAGACCTCTGGATTCATCTGCTGGCTCAATCGGGTGCTCGTAGTACGTGCTTTGTTCTGGGTGAGTTCGCCAGGCGCTATCCTCAAGCCATTCGGCGTCTTCATCAGGCAGGGCATGAGATCGCTTCACATTGTGATACGCATGAGCTGGTTAGAGAAATGTCGCGCGAACGATTTCGCGAGGCAATTCAGCGCAGTTTTACGGAGCTTGGTTTTCTGACAGGAGAGCGGCCCATTGGATTTCGTGCTCCGAGCTGGTCGGCCGATGATCGCCTCACTCCTTGGTTTTGCGAGGAGCTTCAAGCTCAAGGCGCAAAGTATGATTCAAGTGAGTTCCCTGTTAGAACCCCTCTTTTCGGTACGCCCCAAGGTCCGCTCGGTCCGTACTGGAAGGGCGCTATCCTTCGACTTCCCGTCACTGTTTTGGCGCTCGGTCCGTTTCGGGCGCCGTTCTCAAGTGGAGCCTTTTTCAGGCTTACGCCGCTTTCGGTGCTGAGGTTGGGTCTATCAAGAGCTTTGAATGCGCGCAGACCACCGATGGTCGTCCTTCATCCTCGTGAGCTTGATCCCTGGCACCCACGCCTGCCCATTTATGGTTGGGAGGCGTGGGTTCATTATGTAAACTTAGACACCACGGTGCCTAAGCTTTTGGCGCTTTCTCGGACATTTAAATTTCTGTCCGTGTGCCGCTATTTTGGTTCCAAACTTGACACCCCAGGAGCTGCTCTCGACAATGAGTAGATCCATGAAAAATGTGTCCCCACGCGGTGCTAAGCCCGAGTTCGAGCTCTCATTGCGAAAGGTAGTCTGGATGCTTGGGATTGTGATTGCGCTGGTATGGGCGCGCAGTCTTGTGGGGTCCTATCATTTTGATGATTCCCATAGCGTCGAGTCCAATATCGCCATTCGATCTCTGTACAATATCCCAAGCTTCTGGACCGATCCCAGGACTTCCTCCTTCATTCCAGAAAATCGAGTCTATCGGCCCCTAGTCTACACATTCTATTCATTTTGCTACCTAATGGGTCAGGGTGCTACTTGGCCTTTTCACCTCATGAAAATAGCGATGCACCTTAGCGTGTGTCTCGCGCTCTTTGTGATTTGGCGACAGCTTTGGTCTCAGCCTGGCTGGTTTCCGGTGCGCTCTCTGCATCTCACGTTTCCCAAAGTCAGTCGTACTTTCATCTTAACGCCTGAATGGAGCGCGTTTTTTCTAGCATTAGTTTTTGCAGTTCACCCTTCCTGCTCGGAGTGCGTCGCTTACATCTCGGCTACGACTTCACTCCAGTGCGCGATGTTTTACCTTTGGTCTTATTGCTTCTACCTTCGGTCGAGGGATGGTGGCGATCACGGTCTTCGCTGGCTTGGGCTCTCTTTGCTGTTTTATTTTCTATCGGTCGCATCCAAGGAAGAAGGCATTACGCTTCCAGCGATGATCGTTGTGACGGAGCTGTTTTTATTGCCAGGGGGCGGATTAGAGCGACTTAAGCCAGCACTTAATCGCTCACTTCCATTTTGGGCAGTAGGGGTGCTTTTGTCTCTCTGGATCTTTTGGATGCACCCAGAGTCCGGTAATGAATCTCGCGGCTGGGTTTCATGGGAGGCTTATTTCATGACCCAGTGGCGCGCTTATCTTTGGTATATGCGCCTTTGGTTCTGGCCGTTTGATCTGAACGCCGACTACGCCACCGTGCAGTTTTCTAGGTCTCTGCTTGAGTCACGAGTCATTCTGGCTGCCATTGGCAATGGGGTCATCATCGCGTTTGCATGGTTCAACCGTCGCAGATTTCCTGCGATGCTTTTTGCTATTTCGTGGTTTTATATTACGATCTCGCCTGCCTCGAGCGTGATCCGACTCGCTGAGGCGATCAATGAGCACCGCATGTACCTGGCCTTTATCGGATTCGTGGGCGGGACTTTTACCGTTTTGCTTTACTGCGCGGATTCGTATTGGCCGGCAAGCGGGCGTAGGTCGCGAGCGTTGGGCTGGATCTACATGCTCATTGTTTTGAGTTTGGCAATTGGCTCTCAAGAACGTAATCGGGTGTGGGCAAACGATGAAAATCTTTGGCTCGATACGGTCGAAAAGAATCCCACTTCCGGTCGTGCTCTCAATAATCTGGCGCTGGTCTATCTCAATCGTGATGAGTTCGAAAAGTCGATCACCTACCTCGAGCGTTGCCAAACCTACTGGCCCTCTTACGTGTATTGCGCATTAAATAAGGCCATTTCGCTACATTCTTTAGGTAAAGCCTTAGAGGCGGGTGGCAAGCAAGTAGAGGCGCAAGAAAAGTTCGATCGTGCCGAGAAGTCCTTTCTCAGGGCCTATCAGCTTAACCCTAGGCACGTGCATCTTAACTTTCACTTGGGGAAGTTCTATTCCGTTACTCGGGGAGATTGCGAAAAAGGGATGAGTTTTCTTCGTGCCTCTGTAGTTGGTACCGGAGGGCGTTACCCCGCTGCCGAGGCTCAACTTGCTTCTTGTCTGGCAAAGCTCAATCGACACAAGGAAGCCTTAGAGGCGATCACTCATGCACTAGAAGTCGAGCCAGGAAGTGAGATTCTTTGGTTCGAAAAGGCTAAGATTCAATACGAGGCTCGCGATTATGATGGATCTTCTCAATCTTATCAGTCGATTTTGAGCTCCAATCCAAATAGCGCTCAGGCTTGGTACAACTTGGGGATTTCTTGGGTTGCGTTGGCGAGACACGGTGATGCGCGCAAAGCTTTTGAGCGAGTGATTAGTTTGGATTCTCACAATGAGCAGGCATGGTCCAACTTGGTTTTCGTGTTAGAAAAGCAAGGAGATGGAGCAGGGGCTTTGGAGGCTATGCGAAAACTTCTGGATATGCAGCCAGGTCGCACAGAGTTTCAATTGCGTCTGCGTGCTTTGCAAAGGAAGTTCGGTGGATAATTTAAAGCCTTTTCTAGTGTTTTTCTCGCTCTCAATGGTCGCACCTTTCGCATGGGCTGATCCTGCGCCTCTGTCTTTTGAACTCAAGGATTACGAAGACGAGATTGAGCGGGATTATATTTTGAGAAGTGGTGGCAGTCTTCAAGTCACTAATATGCGTGGAGACATCGTTGTTCAGGGTTGGTCTTTCGACAAAATTCGAGTCAAAGCTCGCCGCAAGGCGAGAGCGGTTTCTCTTGAAGAGGCGCGCAGATTGTTTGCTGCAGTTGATTTTCGATTTAATTCTTCCGAAGGAAATATTGAGCTTGGAGCGGAGTATGGTCGTGGCTTGAGTCTTCAAGAAAGGCTTCGGGAGCGAGAGAAGCCTCATACAGGAATGGAAATGACTGTATATGCTCCGGCTTACCTTAAGTTAAATGTTTGGGGAGTGAGTGGTCACATGACCATCAAGAATTGGGATGCTCCTGTTGAAACTCGCAGCGCGAGCGGCACAGTTCAGATTGAGGGCATCAAGTCTGGTGGAGCTTCTGTGCTTTGTCCTTCTTGTTCGATTCAAATTCGCTCGGTTAATGGATCTGTCCGTTGCATGGGCGGTAAGGGGCCTGTGGTGCTCAGCAATGTTGATGGTCCCCAGATATATATCGAGTCCAATTCTGGCCCCGTAAAAGCAGAAAAGGTTCGTGGCGAGCAGCTTTATGTCACCGAAAGTGCGTCTTTAACCGGTAGGGAGTTGAGTGGTCGAATCGAGTTCCATGGGCAGGAGGGGCCTGTAGAGATCATCGAAAGCGTTGGATTTTTGAGCGGTCGGACAACGCTAGGGACAATAACGGCGCGGATGCGTGAGTGGAAGTTTGCTGACAAGGCCGTCATTGAATCCACTAAGGGGGATATTCGACTAAGCTTACCCAGGGATTTTACGGGGGATGTTGACCTTTATAGCCTTCGCGGAAAAACTGAAATTGGCTTTAATGTGGTAAGCGCTCACCTTGCCTCTAGAGGAAGCGGAGGGGTGGATTTGTCGGTCAATACCCTGGGACGAAGGGTTCAAGGACAGGTAGGTATGGGTGGGGAACTTTTAAAAATCTACTCAGTGCAGGGAAATATAAAGGTTTTACCGGCCGGCAGTGCGCGGTGAATTTTTTTTTGAAAAAGGTATTGCACCAAAAACTCTTAAGGGCTACACAGGACAACACCGCGAAAACGACGAGATGGCGCCGTGATTAGCAGAATTAAATCTAAAGACGGTTGCTTCAATCAAACGGTCTTTAGAGCAGCGCCGTTCTATTTTTGTTTGAGTGGTTGTTCTTTGAAAATTTGGGATGAATTTTTTGAAAGAGAAAGTGGGGTCGAAGGCTCTAGTTTTTCTGGTGGTTTTGGGTCTTTAGGGCTCAAAGGGATCAGAAGGAAGAGAGAATCGAACCT
>JACCDG011469480.1_pt1 | contig 13339 bp, 26 predicted proteins | sample 7442471 | NCBI WGS metagenome assembly JACCDG01 (sample SAMN15323444, study PRJNA562643) | freshwater metagenome | isolation source: river surface water | place: USA:Blue River Watershed | collected 2017-08-17 | reverse complement strand
ACCGGTAATCTTGATGAGGATATCCGTAAGCTTTACGAAGATGCGGGTTTTCACCGAGTTGTCGAAGCTGCTGAAAGTATTGATAAATCAATCTGAATGATTTACCCTACACGAGCCTGATTAGTAGTAGACCTTGGACAAGTCTATGAGTCGGTAGGGAGTCCAGCCCAGGGGGTGTGAGGCCCCCTGGGCTTTTGTTTTATGCTGCATCTTTTCATAGAAAGCTACGAAGTTGCCTTACAAGACGCAAGACACAAGAAATGTTGAATTAAACGATGGCAACATTGTTTATTTATCAACATTGCATTTATTGATTGAAATTTCACGAACTGGAGAATCTACAATCAGTGATCTTTGTCGCGTCACCGGCCTTCAACCTGAGGCTGCTAGAAGACGACTCGAAGCTCTAGCCAAGAATAAGTACATAATTGCTACTAAAAATCCCCGTTACAATGATGCTGGCAAAAAAGTCGGTGGATTTGAATGGCGATTTAAGTGCACGAAGAAGTCTGTCGAACTTCTTCTAGATTATCGTCAAAAGCTTGATGCTGGTTTGCGTCGCCGAACATTACACAACGATGCCGTGAAATCTCAACCCGTTTTTGGTAAGAGATAAATAATTCTGCTGCAACTTGTTCAAGCAGCTTGATTTGTTTTGATATATAGGGACAGCGTTTCCTTAACAACAATACTAGACCACTGTGAATGGGATCTCGTATACAAAACGTTGATATAGCCTACCTATATCTAACCTATATATCAAAACAATAATTGTATCTATCCGTATATTATAACTCTAAGGGCAGCCATGAGTTTTTTGAAGAAGAGTTTAAAGTTTATTCGAGATGTTGTTGTAGTTGCAGCAACCAAAGTAAAGAATTTCTTTGTTGGTGTATACCAACATGCTGAGTCAATTACCGTATTGACTCTGGCGTCCATGGGTCTTTCTGCTCTCATTGGTGAGCTTCCATTTTGGTTGACGCTCCCGATGTGGATTGAAGCACCCTTGGTGATTCCTTTTATTTCTGTCACCATTATTTGGTTGATTATGAAATTTGCAGAATGGCGATCGAATCGTCGTGCTCGTAAGCTGACGTTAGTGATGGCATAATATGCATGAACACATGTTTTACGCAATGCTTGTCATGTCACTAGCCTTTCTTTTTGCTGGGGCATTAGCTGATAGACCGGCTTTTGTAGTTATGGCAGGGATCTTCTTTCTTTTCTCTTCTGTTCATGACGAAAGCAACATGGTAACTTCTGTTTCTTTTTTTGGGCTGGGACCTCTGTTAATCGTCACTAGTTTGGAGCGGATGAAAAATGAATCTCGCAGCGATCAACAGTGAATTAATTGCAGGCAATAGGTTATTTCGTTCTTTCAATCCTTCAGTTTCTTCTGTACTGAGTAATCCATTTCATCAAAAAGCAGCTAAAATTGTTATAGCTGGTGCTAAGACTCTTGTTGATTATAAGGAGTATAAGCGCACTGGTGATGCTGCTGAGTTTGTCGGTGGCTTCTTGGGTACGCGGATGATTAAGAAAATCTGTAAGCCGGTCAAGACACGAGTTACTCGTGCTCATGTCATTGTCAATCGTACTGACCATGATTTGTGGCGTAAGAACGGAATTGGTGGTCGTACTTGGTACGATACTCCTCACCGTGAAAGGATGGTGATTGTATATCATGACGCAAATCGTGCAGGTCCTCATATTGACGTTCATCTGGGTCGCGTTTCTTTGGTATATCGTGTTAAGCCTGAGTTATATTCTCAGTTACGTTACAACTCAAGTGGCCAACTTACCCAAGCCTCCCGTGATGCAATTATCGATCATGTACGACAAGAAGTTGCTGGCAATTCGAGAGTGGCTCAGAACATTGACCACTCGCGTTCGAATGTTGTTGCTTCTTGGACCAATGGTGATCGCACTGCTACTGGCTATGGTTCGGGATACACTCGTCAAGTAGTTCTTGACACTGAAGTAGATATCTACAAGGCTCATTGGAATGGGCCAATGGAAATGTATGCTCCAGATATCAATCCTCATAGGTCACTGTACATGTACAGGATTTATCATGGACGAGACACTGGTACGCCGATTGTTATCTGGGGCACGAAATCTGCTAGTCCTCCTCGACTTGAAGATCGTCTGCACTTGAAGTTAATCCACCCTGAATTAGCTGAGACACTGGCAACTAAAGCTGATCCATCGACTTCAACTGCGAAGTATGATGGTTCTTCGGCTTACATTGTCATTACCCCTAAGGGCACTACTGTTTGGTCGCCGCGTCAATCTGTACGCACTGGTGAACAAATTGAGTATACGTTCAAGCTTGATGGTATTGCAAATACTCATAGTGATGAGACTATTGTTGCTATGGGTGAAGTTCTATTCAAAGATAACGGTCTGTATCTTCCATCGGCTGGTGGATCTGGAATCTTGAATAGCAACGATTTGCTGCCATCTCATATTGAGCCTGAGATTCGTTTGTATCGCGTTGATCGTGTCGGTCGGCGCAATACTACAAATCTTGGTTTCTGGGAAAATCGTGAGTTACAATATCAAGTAGCCAGTCTGAATCCTAATCGACTCAAAGTAGTCGAATTAATGGATCCAGATACAGCTTATACACTTGGTTATGAAGGTGTGGTTGTTATCCCAGAAGGTGGCTCAGTAAATGATGGCTTTAAGTTAAAATGGTGGGGCGATGCGTCTGATTGGCGCATCGATCGCATTGCATTCGAGCAGGGTCCCAAAGGGGGGATGGCTGGAGTTCTCTATGCCACATCATTGGAATCTGGCAAAACGTTCAAACTTGGTCCCGGCCAAGTAGGAGATCATGAACTAGTGCAAGCTATGATTGATCATCCTGAACGTTATGAAGGTACAGTGATCAAAGTAAATTCTAAGCGAGGCCATGAAGGTCGCGCTGCAAAAGTAGTTAGCCTTCATGATGACAAGGGGTTCGCCCCGGTCTAGAGAAAACAAGAAGGTAACAACTACCTCAAGGTTTTGTGTTGGTGTCCTACACTTCAAAAACACTTATACTCATTACTCATATCCAAATCATTTTAGCTAAGATTAGCTGGAAACTTGGGGAGTAGGGAGCAGCAGTGGTTTCGAAATCCAGATTGACCCAAATCACACACACAAAGAGAACCCCATAGGGTGTCTATTGGTACATAGCGTTCAGATAGATGGTTCTCGCACCAACACAAAAACATTCGTGCTACGACTAGCACACAGTTGTTCGTATCGGTAGCTAAACATAACCAACCAGTCAACTAGGAACGGGAACAAACTCCTAATTGGCGAGCTGCCACCAAAGAAAGAGAACGTTTAGTGTACCGCTCTATGGTAGCTGTACCTCTTTCCTACCGATACGAATAAACCATAAAAACCGAATTAGATGGAAATAAGAAAGGAAGCTTTTTTATTTTTCCATGCTAGTATTTCCAAATTAGAGGACAATGATGAGGAATAGAAGGAATATTTTTATTGTTGTTGGCGTACTTTGTCTTTCATTGTTTGCCATCTTCAATACTGTTTCAGCTGGAGGAGATCATGGTGGATGGTGTGAAGACTACAAGCCCTGTGACACAACCACCACCACAATCCAAGACACCACGACGACCACAGTCGAAGAGTCAACAACAACCAGTACCGTTGAAGAAACTACCACAACATCTTCGACGAGCACAACAATCCCAGATACAACCACAACCACAGTTGCAGAGTCAACCACGACAACCATCGTCGTCAATACAACGACTGTACCTGAAACGTCTTTACCGACGACTGAGCCAGTTGTTACGACTGAAGTGACGTCTACTAGTATTTCCCTACAAACGTCACCGCCTCAGTCGACAACGACAACTACCATCCCCCAGCTTGCTTACACTGGCGCAGGTACAGTCGTTGCAACGGTGATTATCGCTATTGTATTCTTTATTGTTGGTGGCTGGCTTGCCATGAAGAGCCGTAGACCCTGAGTAGTATCGAAGTGATTTAAAGAGGGAAAGAGAAATAAACAAATACAGTGATATTTGATTTCTCCTTCCCTCTTTTTAATTTCTTATGTTTTACTATATATTAATAGGTTTTCTCACAACGATCCTTATTGTTCCTTACATTAACGTATGGGATGATAAACTACCGTTTAAGTCGAGATTTTTTGCAGATCCAGACAATATGGAATCGAAGATGACGTATATTATGTTTCTTCCTATATTGTTTATTTTATTTTGGCCTCTATTTATTTTCTATATTGTAAAGAATCGTTATGACAAAAATCGAAAACTGGCCTCCTCCCATTCCGGAGACAAGGCGAACTGACCTGTATCCTCCCATTGAGCAACCTAAAAATAGTATGATTTCTACATTACTATTTATAGGATTAGCACTCGTCCTCATTGTCACAGTTATTATTTCTGCGTCTAATAATGTATCTTCTGAAGAGAAAACATTCACAGAAATCTGGAATAATTCTTCTCAGGAAGATCAATTAGACATGTGTAAGATTTATGACGCCAATGCTTCTCAGCTTAGGACCATCATTCAAGACACACTTGATGTCGATACATCAGGTTCATGGTTTGATGAATTTTTTGACAGGAACTGTACAGAAGATCTTGTTTAAGTTCTAGTCTACTACTTCATCACTAAAACTAATCTGAACAACTAGTCTTGGCGAATACGTACTTGGAGTAGTAGGCTATTATCGTTATGACGGAACAAGCGTTAGATCGTCAGTGTCCCCGATGTCCCAATAAAGTTACAGTAACTTTTGATGATTTCATCACTGGTTATTGTTATAATTGTGATTACAGTTGGAAAATTGGGGGCACTGCTTCAACTCGCAGTAAAAAGAGCAAAATAAAAATACAGAAACAAAAAAAACAAGCTGAACAGGCTTTATTAGAACAAGTTACAGGGGAACAAAGCCCCTTTCCAAAGTATGTACGACACATTTACTGTATTACACCTTTAGATGTGTTTTTACGATTTGAGGAAAATATAATTGCTTCTAATAACATGAAATGGAAGTCATTTCATCGCAATGGATACACGTGTATGCATTGCAACTTGCGTGGTCAGTTTGTTATTGTGTTCGGCGGAAGAACAGCTGAATTTTGCTATGGTTTATTTGGATTAAATGAACATGGCAAATATATTGAATTAACATTAGATCACATTATTCCCAGATCTCGTGGTGGAAGCAATTCACTTGCAAACTCCCAGACATTATGTTCTACATGTAATGTAGCAAAAGGGAGTAGTCACACACATTAAGATTTGTCCTTTCCCTACCCATTAAGGTTGGTAAAGTTGATGAACAGTGAGACAACACTGTATAAAACGGTTAACAATTTGTTAACTGCCTGATGAGGCCATTCATCTGCTGCCATAAGCAATAAAAAAGACTTTAACTACATGGGTTGCATTAGCTCCATTATGGTCATGTGTCTAGCCTGAGGGTGCCAAAGTTAATATAGGTGCTTATATCATTTGCGATAGAGTGATATAGGAGCCCGAATAAATTACTATTGTAAATGTGAGTTTCACTTATTAATAGTTTTATTAATAGCTACAATAGTGAGCTATCGTAGTCGTGGGGATCGACTGTAAACTCCCCAACAACACTACTCATCAGTCCCGGGGGTGATTTATGTCTGACTATCGAATTCTCAAATGTACATACAAGAATGTCAATAATCATGAACATTGCCCCTTGTGTAAGGGACTAGGTACATATGATGGGCTTTTCTTGTTGCAGAATGCTTTGAATTTTATGGACGTGCCATCTCATCGTAAAGATAATCTAGAAGAAAATCTTTATTGGGTAGTTTCGTATCTGAATGTCAAAAATTCAAATCATAAGCTGTATAATGTAGCAGTAAATTTAGCTTCAGAACTGTTGCGCAATAAGAAGCGTATAAGAAAAGAACAAGAGACCCACGCGACTCCGTTAACTTCACATGGCACGTAAAAAGAAAAAATTCCAAAGCATTCGAATCATAGATAATCAGCCCATTGTATTAAAAAGCGGGGAGACTTTACAACCTACTATTGTTGTTCAAGAAAACAAAAACAAAATAAAAAAGTTGTATGTAAAGTTTCCAAAAGATGTTGAATTTTCTAGAGCCGCCCTATTACATAAAGAAAATAAAAGCTTTATATATATTAAAATAACATATAAGCATGAGAAAGAAGCAATTCGGTTTGGTAGTTGCGAGTTAATTGCAAGAGTACCAGATTCTTATAAATGGGCTATGATTACATCTCACACGAGTATTTGGAATGCTGTCAATGTTGTTCTTTACGAAACAGAAAATTGTTATAAACAAAGTTACACCTTATTACGTTGATTCAGTCCTTGCTCCCATAGTTTAACGGTTAAAACGCTAGACTTTCAATCTGGAAATCGCGGGTTCGATTCCCCGTGGGAGTGCTTTTAATTCTATGTTCACAGCACAAATAATTCCTAAAGAAACATTTATTCAAATCTTTACTGAGTTCATCTCAACCTATAATGTACTTGGTGTTGAAAAAGAAATCGTAAATGATCCAGTACTATTTGAAAACTGGATTAATCATACATTTTTCATTAATTTCTGGGATGCGAATTTTCCTTTAGAAAATCCAAGATCATTTCTTGAATTTTGCGTAAAAAGAAGGAGTATGGATTTTGTCGTAAAACATTACATTAATATTGTTTCACGACAATTATTCACAGCCGCTTACAATATTCACAATAATATACAGTAAGTTCTCTGGGGTATAGCATAACGGCTAATGCGCCGGTTTTTGGTGCCGGGTCTATTGGGGTTCGATTCCCTGTACCCCAACTTTTATTTAATATCAAAGGATTTCTATGTTTGAGTATATTGTACACAAGTACGTACAGCTAGATTGGAAACTGTGTAACTTCTATATGAAGTTAACTGGTAAGGGAAGATCTTCTTACTTTGATGTATTAGGATTTTCTATCTTGGCTTCATTAGGTCTCTTTTATATCTTAATGCCAGATAGAGGAATTATTTTTCCAACTCTTATCATAGGAATGTGGACATTTATTGTTGTAAGTGATAGATTTTTCTACAACAAATGGCTGAGAAATCCATCCGTTGGATTAAGAACTGTAAAAATAGATTCAGTATATTGGAATTATGCAGTGTACTTTTCTTGTGTATTGTGGATCTGTTTTCAAATATTCTTCGGTATTATCAATATCACATCAATGATATTGAGTCGTGAAAATTTGTTAGCAGATGTTTTGTATAATATATGGTTATTATCTGTATCGCTTCAAGCAGTAGCCAAGTTTACTTCAGGACCGCCACAGCCAGATAACACATTCTGGCAAAAAGCAAAATCGAAAATTCAGGCCTTCTCAAAAGGTTTGAAAACTCCTCGTTTGAGTCCTATACCTGTTTCTTCTCGTAATATTCACTATACTTATCCCCCCGGACACGAAACTAATGTTAATCGACGTAGAATCAATTGCGAACAATTATCTTATAGCAAACCCTACTAAGGCACAATCAATAGCTTTTTATGGTTATTCTAGGGTACCTAGAAAAGTAACTTACCATAAAAATATTGATAGTGTTAAAATAGATCCAAGTAAATTTGCAAGAAATCCCTATACTTATCAACAGTATTATAACGATCCTGAAAAAGTAATTAAGCATTATTCAAGACTTGTCTATGAATTTGATTTTTATTTAAACAAATGGTGTTTCCTCCCTGCATATAGTTTTGTGCCGGGATATCAAAAACCAGTTTTTGTTGACGCTAATCTAAAATGGATACCAAACCCTCAGTTTGATTTAGCTGAAGACTATCAGTCTCAACAAGCTAAAAAAAACGATAAACAGAAGTGGTATAGTGGTAAAACTTTCCAAGAGTATTATGTCAATAATACTACTACTACAACTACGACAGGTTTTGCAAATACTGAAACTGAAAATGTTAACTGGACAACTGCAACTATTGTAGCCGCAAACAATACGAATAATATATTTACTGTAGCGGTACCTGTCCAAATGGAAACAATAGAAGTACAAATAAACACTGTAGCAGCTCCTACTCTTGGGCAATTGTTCACAAATAATACTGATCTTGAGGAATATGAACAAGAGTATTGGGACGAAATCGAAGAAGAATATTACGAAGAAGCAGAACCTTACTATGAAGATCAAATTCATAATTGATCTTTAAAGTTTTGGGTGTATAGCTCAGTTGGTCAGAGCATCGATCTGATAAGTCGAAGGTCGGAGGTTCAAACCCTTCTACACCCACTGTTATGTTGAATCTGATAATCTCATTGTTTATATGGGTAGTTTATCTTCCCATTACTATTTATTTATACAGACGTGCACGTAGAGAAATACATGTAGTTAAAAAGCAGCGTTTAGAACTGCTTGGCTTAGTTGCCATGTGGCCAGGATGGTTATTATATATGACTTGTGTATGGCTGAAACATAAAGTACAATATAGAAGGGGCGCATAGCTCAGTTGGTAGAGCAGCAGTATTACAAACTGCTGGTCGGGGGTTCGAGTCCCTCTGCGCCCACAATATGAATGAAGATAATAAAACATACGTGTATTGTCTTTTGCTTTTGCACGAAACTAATGGTGCAAAACATAGCGTGTCAACAGTTTCATTTCTTACATTACAATCTGCTTTAGATTATCCACTAGAAGGATTCTTTAATCAAGAAGATTTTGGTTATACATCTCTTACAGATTGGAAAGTAGGCGAAGAACTAGAAGCTTACTGGAAGGAGCTTCAACATGAGCCTCCCCGAGATATTGTAGCCGCACGACACTTTTATTTCAACATGCCAAATCATTATGAAGATGGCGTTCGATATTCTCAAATAGTAGTCAGACAACAATTAATGGTATAATATGATTACTATAATAAGTACTTCTCTATTTCAGAAGGAATAATGATGACGACAGTATTAGAAGCAGCAACACCAGATTCAGATACATGGATTCATGGCGAAACTATTTCTGAAATGATTGAATATATAGATCAACGTTTTCGGGATCTTATGAACAGTCAGTTGAATGGTAATTACGTCAAATTTGATGTTGCGGCTGATGTTATTCTAGATGTTCGTCAAGGATTAGTCTCCATTATTAGTCCTAACTGATCATACCCGGAAGCGTGCCCGAGCGGACTAAGGGAACAGTCTTGAAAACTGTCGGGGTACTAGCTATCTCCGTGGGTTCGAATCCCACCGCTTCCTCTTAATAATCTGGAGAGGTGCCAGAGCGGCCGAATGGGGCACCCTGCTAAGGTGTTGGTTACTTGTTGATCCGTGGGTTCAAATCCCACCCTCTCCGCAAAGAAATATAATGAATACTGAAATAAAATCTCTATTATTTTTAGATGTTGATGGTGTATTAAATCCATGGATGTCAAAAACAGAAGCTGACTCTAACTGGACAGTTATCACATTGAAAGAACATACGTATATGAACGTATGGATTTCTTGGATGGTATTCGGTTGGTTGGAGGATCTCATTGAACACGGCACACAAATCGTGTGGGCCACGACATGGGTTGATACACCAGATAGATTAAAAGAATATATTCGTCATCTAGGTTTTTCATTTCATCCATATGAAGCTATTCACTTAAAAACAGCAGACTATTTTGATGTTCCTGGTAATTGCGGAAAACTTCCTGGTATCATTGAATGGCTACAGCAACACCCTCAATACAAAGATCTTCCTAAAGCATGGATCGATGATGAGTTAGGTGTTGATGACAAGTTATGGGCAGCTGCAAATAATGTGTATGCATTGAAAACTGATCCAGCTAAAGGGTTACACAAAATAGAACAAATGATAACTGTTACGGAACACTTGATATATGACAACGAATAACGTACAACCTGAAGATAAATGGATCGACAATGGTGACGGTACTTGGAATGTTGAGATAGATATTGATGATGATCTTTATGCCCAACTAGAGAAGTGGGCAGAAGAAGAGAATTCAACACCAGAAGAAGTGTTATCTAGAATACTTATAAAGTATTTAGAAGGTATCACAGATGCTGGAGAAGATAATCCAGAAAATGTTCCTGACAGTTGATATTTACGAAGAAGAGGGGACACTCGAACAAAGGTGGGGGCCGATGGGAGTCATTACTTGTTCGAAATGTGATGGTGTGTGGCCCTGTAATTGGTTGGCATTTAGACAAGGATATAGTATTCACTCAGTGGATTTGGGTGAATTAACATGGACGCCATGGGAGAAAAGCTAATGAACGATAATGAAGTTCCAGATCTAGTGGGTTTGGATTTATACGATGCGACAATTACAGCAGCAGAATCTGGTTATCAAATTCGAGTAACACGAGTTGATGATATTGGTAGGATTATTACTCATGATTATGTTAGCACTAGAATTAATCTAGAATTTGAAAATGATATTGTTGTTAAACAATCAATTGGTTAATATAATCATAATGATCATGGTTCCTTAGTTGAGATGGATTAACATTCGCCTGAAAAGCGAAATAGGCTGGATCGATACCAGCAGGGACCACTATGAATACACAATCATTTGAACAAGTAAAGATTGGCGATATTGTTTATCGCAATTTAGCCGGTACTATTATGAATCTCGAAGTCACCAATGTTGATGATACTCTTATTTATACAAAGGGTGGATGGACATTTGATCGTAAGACTGGTATGGAAGAAGACGAGCTTTTAGGTTGGGGCGTCCAATTTGGGATTACGGGATCATACTTAGTCAATGACACTCTCTGAATTAATAGCAGAATTAGTTAAGATAGCAGAAGAAGTAGGGCTAGACTCTCACGTATTTCTGGGATCTTATTATAAAGACATCGGTATTGATTCGGTGGTTATTGAAGACGGATATCCTTTAATCTTAATTGAAGGGTATGAAGATAAACCAGTACATATATTTTAATGGGTTGTTGGCGGAGCGGCCGAACGCACAGATCTGCAAAATCTGAATAACACACCACAGGTTCGAATCCTGTACTTCCCTCTTACGGCCTAGTAGCTTAGTGGCTTAAAGCACCACCCTGTCACGGTGGGGATCGTGGGTTCAAATCCCATCTAGGTCGCCAATTATTATGATTACTCAAACACAACAAAAACTATTCAACACATCAACGTCATTGATGAGTAAATGGCTTGAGGATATGCATGTATATCAAGACTTTCGATTTCTTGATAACTTTCTAGCACGGTGGAAGGCACTTTTACATTCTACTAATACATTATTTTTAGAAGAAGTAAAAAAGAATCCTGAAGAGTTTTCTGTTGAATTAGAAGATCTTATTGATATACTTATTGTTTGTTACGTATCATTTCAACAAATACTTGATGAGTATTATGATAAAGTAGTAATTAATCTTGGTGTTGCGCGCAATATCAATATTATTACTCAGTACTATAAAAATACAGATTTATACGGAGAAGAAGATTTAAAAATACAGTGTCAGTATCTGATTACAACAAATGCGACACTGGCTCATAAATTCAAATTCGCATTTCCTGCGGCTATAGTTTAGTGGTAAAACCTCTGCCTTCCAAGCAGTTGTCAAGGGTTCGATTCCCTTTAGCCGCTCCATCATGAAACTACTATTATTTATATTGATTGTATTAGCATTTGCAGTGCCCGCAATACAATCGTTTTTACATCATAATCCATGGATAGATGAGGAAAAATAATGAGCGATGTTATCTTGCTTTTTGCTGGAAGCGTTTATTATCCTCATGGAGGATAGAAAGACTTCAAGGGAACTTTTGAGTCAATTGAAGCAGCCAAAGAGAAAGTTGAAATGAGAAATCAGACAAATAATAGTCTTTGGGAATGGGCTCAAATTATTATCAATAATCAACCAGTGCTTGAATTCTATTTTGAAGATTATGAAACTGGATTACCAACTTGGTCTGATATTGATTTATCGGAGTATGAAGTACTAATAGATTGGTAATGACACGGGGTCGTAGCCCAACGGCAGAGGCAATAGGTTTAGGTCCTATCAAGTGAGGGTTCAAGTCCCTCCGACCCTACTAATACTATGAAATTAAAATTCACAATAGATCAAACAAGTTCTTATTTTCTCACCTTTTACAGATCTGAACTGGCGATACTTGCTGAACAAATCTTTAAAATTTTCTATTTTGAAGAAGAAGATATTGACTCAGATGTTTTACTGAATAAACTATATGATCTGGCGGAATCTTCATATTTCAGTATTACTGATTCTGATAATGAATCAAAATACATGGATGAAGAGTACGATCGATGGGCATCCGAATTAGGACCTATCGTGTTGTTCATGTATAATGCGGTTGTTACGGGATTAGAAGAACGCTATGATGATATTATCGAAACCGTAGAGCATACAAAGCTATTTAATGAAGTTACTAGATTTATACGATACATTGAAGAAATCCCCGCATATCATATGACATTACATCAGTATACGCATGGTGTACCAAATACACATGGATTTTCTAGATTACTTGCTGTATTAGGAATTCATCTAGAAAAAGTATCAGTATACTAATCACCAAGCCCTCATAGCTTAAAGGATAAAGCCACGGCCTTCTAAAGTGATATGACCGTGATCATATTCCCAATGATGGTTTTTACATAAGGCTTCCAAATTGTTTAGATTATTAATTTCACCTATTGTAGCTGATAATGGAAAATCTTTAATAGCTTTCACATGCGCAACGTCAAAATGTAGAGAGTAATTGCAAATTAAACATTGTTTTGGTTTATCTGATTTTATATATTTTTGTCTAGCTAAAGTCCTAATATAAGGATATCTACCACCTGCATTTGCATTTCCTAAAAAAATCATTTCTTTAAGTGTAGTAGAATCCCACTTAGCAATAGAGTTTTCTTCCACTTTTCTTTGCCAACAATGTTTACAATAAGTTTTCCCTTTCCATATTTTATCGTTACAAATTTTACATCTTGATTCTGTAGTGCGTTTTGGATATAATACATTATTATATTTAGCAGCACAAGATCGAGAACAAAATTTAGGGTTTGAAGTTTGTTCGTTACAAAAAATACAATTTGACATAATCTTCCTTGCCGGGACAAGCTAATCAGCCTTCTAAGCTGAGTCGTTAAATATAGCAGTGGACTGACAGTGGGGGTTCGATTCCCTCTCCCGGTACTAGTAATCGAACTACTAATTAAATCAATAAAATCGATAGAGGTTCGATTCCTCTTGGGGGTACTCTTTACATGAAAGACATAACATATGAATGATACATTACAAACTTTGGTTTTTGTTCTTGTCGCACTTTT
>JACCDG011331419.1_pt1 | contig 13339 bp, 14 predicted proteins | sample 7442471 | NCBI WGS metagenome assembly JACCDG01 (sample SAMN15323444, study PRJNA562643) | freshwater metagenome | isolation source: river surface water | place: USA:Blue River Watershed | collected 2017-08-17 | reverse complement strand
CCGTGGGTGGCCAAGTGCCGATCATTTTTGACAACCTGCCGTCTGCTTTGCCGCACATTCGTTCGGGTCGTCTGGTGGCGATTGTGGTGGCCGCGCCGCAGCGCTTGTCGGTTTTGCCCGACATCCCCACCTTCAAAGAAGTGGGGCTGGAGCCAGTCAACCGCATGGCGTATTACGGTTTGATTGGCCCCAAGGGATTGCCCAACGAGGTGGTGGACAAACTGTCCAAGGCCACCCTCCAGGTCATCGCCGATCCGGCGGTGCGCAAGCGCATCGAAGACACCGGCTCGCTGATCATCGGCAACACGCCTGAGCAGTTCAGCGCCCAGATCAAGGCCGAATTTGAGGTGTACAAACGGGTGGTTGATCAGCAAAAACTCAAGCTCGACTGAGCCTGACCCCACCCCAGTGCCACGCCCCTCTCCTGTCACCGACGCCGATGTGCCTGCCGGCACCTTGGCCATTGTTCAAACGTTCATCGACAGCCTGTGGCTGGAAGAGGGGCTGTCGCGCAACACGCTTGACGCGTACCGGCGCGACCTGATGCATCTGGGCGCTTGGCTCGCCCACCAGTGGCGCGAGTTGATCCAAGCCAGTGAAGCCGATTTGCACGGCTATTTTGCCGACCGGCACGCCAGCACCCGCGCAACCACCGCCAACCGCCGGCTCACCGTGTTCAGGAGATTTTTTCGTTGGGCGTTGCGCGAGCGGCACATCCACGCCGATCCGACCTTGCGCTTGGGTGCGGCCAAAACCCCGCTGCGGGTGCCCAAGACCCTGAGCGAGGCCCAGGTGGAGGCGCTGCTGCAGGCCCCCGATGTGAGCACCCCGCTGGGTCTGCGCGACCGCAGCATGTTGGAGTTGATGTACGCCAGCGGCCTGCGGGTGAGCGAGCTGGTGGGTCTGAAAACCTGGCACGTCTCGCTGGCCGAAGGTGTGCTGCGCGCCAGTGGCAAAGGCGACAAAGAGCGCTTGGTGCCGTTTGGCGAAGAGGCCGGCCGTTGGCTGCAGCGTTGGCTGCACGAGGGCAGGCCCGAGCTGCTGGCCGGCCAAGCGAGCGAGGACTTGTTTGTCACCGCCCGTGGCTCGCGCGCGGGCGAGGCCATGAGCCGTGTCATGTTCTGGACCCTGGTCAAGCGCTACGCGCTGCAGGCCGGCATCACAGCCCCCTTGTCGCCCCACACCCTGCGCCACGCTTTTGCGACCCATCTGCTCAACCACGGCGCCGATTTGCGCGCAGTCCAGCTGTTGCTGGGCCACGCAGACATCAGCACCACCACCATTTACACCCATGTGGCGCGAGAGCGCCTCAAGGCGGTGGTGGCGGCCCACCACCCCAGGGGGTGAGTCTGGTTTCAGGCGCCCAGCAAATAGTCCATCTCGGCTTGACTGAAGCCCGCCGCCCGGCGGGCTTCGTCGTTGAACGGCGGGCGCAGGCGTGGGGCGCTGTGGGTGCGGGCCAGCACGCGGTAGTGCGCCAGCGGGTCCAGGCCGTGTTGTTGGCACAGCCAGCCGTACCAGCGGTTGCCGATGGCCACATGCCCAATTTCGTCGCGCAAGATGATGTCCAGGATGTCCACCGCTCGCAGCGCGGCTGGGCTGTCCACCTTGCGCAGCTTGGCTTGAATCAAGGGCGTGGCGTCCAGCCCCCGCGCTTCCAGCGTGCGCGGCACCAAGGCCATGCGGGCCACCACATCGTCTTGGGTTTTGACGCACATCGTCCACAGCCCGTCGTGGGCGGCGAAGTCGCCGTAGCCGTGACCCAGTGTGCACAGCAGCTCGCGCAAGAGGGCGAAATGTTGGGCTTCTTCGTGCGCCACGCGCAGCCAGTCGCGGTAAAAGGCCTCGGGCATACCGGCAAAACGCCACACCGCGTCCAGCGCCAGGTTGATGGCGTTGAATTCGATGTGGGCGATGGCGTGGATCAGCGCCGCCAGCCCGCTGTCGGTGAAGGGCGAGCGCTGTGGCACTTGGTCGGGCGGCAACAAGGGTGGCGCATCTGGGCGGCCTGGCAACACGGTGCCTGCAGCCACGGTGATCGGCTCGCAGGGGGCCAGCGTGGCGGTGGGCAGCGCTTGCCACAGCGCGTGGGTGGCGCTGCATTTCTCGCTTGGGTCGGGCAGGGCCAGCACCACCAGCGCCTGCTGACGCGCGTTCACGGAAGAGGTGTTGGGTGGCATCCCTACAATTCTAGGCTTCGCACTTTGCATGCTTGAACCGAGGAGACCCCCCATGGCCCTGTACGAACTCGATGGTGTGACGCCCCAGCTTGGCGCTGATGCCTGGGTCGCCGAATCCGCCCAGGTCATGGGCGCGGTTGACATTGGCGACAAGGCCAGTGTGTGGTTTGGCGCCACCGTGCGTGGCGACACTGCCACCATTCGCATCGGCGCGCGCAGCAACATCCAAGACGGCAGCGTGCTGCACGCCGATGAGGGCATGCCGCTGGAAATTGGCGAGGACGTGACCGTGGGCCACATGGTGATGTTGCACGGTTGCACCATCGGCGACGGGTCGCTGATTGGCATTGGTGCGGTGGTGCTCAACGGCGCGCGCATCGGCAAGGGGTGTTTGGTGGGCGCGGGTTCGCTGGTGACCGAAGGCAAAGAGTTCCCCGACGGCTCGATGATCATGGGCACACCGGCCAAGGTGGTGCGCGAACTCACGCCCGAGCAGCAAGCCGGCCTGCTGCGCAGCGCGGCGCACTATGTGGCCAATGCCGAGCGCTACACCCGTGGCTTGAAAAAAATCGGTTGAGCCCCAGCTGACCCCTCTTCTTGAGTTGAAAGAAACACCTTGTCCGAATTGCACAAATTTCTGTTTGAAGGCCTGCCGGTGCGCGGCATGCTGGTTCGCCTGACCGACGCTTGGCAGGACATCCTGCAGCGCCGCGCCCAGGCTGGGGGTTACCCGCCCCGGGTGACCGAGTTGCTCGGTGAAATGGCCGCCGCGGCCACGCTGATGCAGTCCAACATCAAGTTCAATGGCGCGCTGGTGCTGCAGGTCTCGGGCGATGGCCCGGTCAAGGTGGCGGTGGCCGAGGTGCAGCCCGACCTGAGCCTGCGCGCCACCGCCAAGGTCATGGGCGAGGTGGCCGACGCCGCTCCCCTGTCGCACATGGTCAATGTGCACAACCAAGGCAAATGTGTGATTACGCTCGACCCTAAAGACCGCCAGCCCGGCCAACAGCCCTATCAGGGTGTGGTGCCGCTGTACGGTGACCGGGGCGAAAAACTCGAAAGCTTGGCCGAGGTGCTGCAGCACTACATGCTGCAGAGCGAGCAGCTCGACACCACACTGGTGCTGGCCGCCAATGATCAGATCGCAGCGGGCCTGCTGATCCAGCGCCTGCCGCTGCAAGGCGAGGCCAATTTGGCCGGCAGCGGAGTGATGCGCGGCGACGAAGACAACATCGGCCAGAACGAGGATTACCAGCGCATCGCCATTTTGGCCTCCAGCCTCAAGCGCGAAGAGTTGTTGACGCTGGACGCCGACACCATTTTGCGTCGCCTGTTTTGGGAAGAAGACGTGCGCCGCTTTGAGCCCGCCGTGGGCGAGTCTGGCCCTCGGTTTGCATGCAGCTGCTCGCGCCAGCGGGTGGGTGCCATGCTGCAGGGGCTGGGGCGCGAAGAGGTGGAATCCATCCTGGCCGAGCAAGGCCAGGTGGAGGTGGGCTGCGATTTCTGTGGTGCTCAGTACCGCTTTGATCCGGTGGACGCGGCCCAGTTGTTTTTGCAGCCTACGGTGCAGCCGCCCACGGGCACAGGCTTGCAGTGACGCCTTGTGTCGCAGGCTGAGGCTGCATCATCATGGGCTTGACCACGTTTCTCACCCGCCACGCGCAGGTGCTGCAGTCGGGAGCCGCGCTCGTCACCGCGCTGGCGGCGGTGCTCGCCTTGATTGTGGTGCCGTGGCAGATCGCCGCCACCGAGCGGGTGCAGCAGGCCCAGTCGGCGCGCGACATCTACCGCGATTTTTTGAACCTCACCGTGCAAAAGCCTGAGGTGGCGGGCGCCAACCTGTGCAGCAGCCGCGACGCCAACCTGCGCACCGCCTACGAAGCCTATGTGGACCACCTGCTCTACACCGCCGAACAGGTGCTCGACGTGAGCGAGGAGTGGGCCGTGCCCATGCAGGCGCAGATCGACAAACACCAGGCTCACATTTGCAGCTGGACCGACGCCGATCTGGCGGTGTTTTCCGATCCGGTGTTGCGCTTGCTCCAACGCACCCGCCAACAGTGCGCTGCGGTGACCGTCTGTCCTTGATCGCTTCAGCTCGGTGGTGGGCCGTCCGATTGGCGCGGCACCAGCTCCACCGGTTCCAGGTAGTGCTCGGGCGCGGTCGCGCTGCCGTCGAGCTGGGCCAGCAGCAGCTGTCCGATGTGGCGCCCGTTGTCCAGCACCCGGTGTTCGATGGTGGTGAGTGGCGGGTCGCAGTAACGCGACGCGTCGCTGTTGCCGTATCCCAGCACGGAGATGTCGCTGCCCACCTGCAGACCCGCTTCGCGGCAAGCCGCCATGGCGCCAATCGCCATCGCGTCGTTGGCGCACACCAGGGCGGTCGGGCGGGCGGCTTCTTCCAGCCAGCTCTGGGTCAGCGCGTAGCCTGCGCTTTCGGTCAAGTCGCCGTGGCGCATCCAGTCGGCGCGGGGTTCTAGGCCGGCGCGGCGCAGCGCTTTTTCGAAACCGCGCTGGCGCAGTTGGGCAAAGGTGTAAACCGCTGGACCGTTGAGCAAGGCGATGCGGCTGTGGCCGTGATCAAGCAGGCGCTGGGTGGCCAGTTCAAACGCGCCTTCGTTGTCGGTGTCGACCCATGGGTGGTCGATGTCGAGCTCACAGCGTCCATAGGTCACAAACGGAATCTGTTGCGCATGCAGCAGGCGCACACGCGGGTCGTGCAGCAAGGTCCGCACCACCACAAAACCGTCCACCGAGCGGCTGCGAATGAGCTGTTCGTAGCGGCTGACTTCGTCGTGCACCGAATGGCTGAAATGGGTGGTGGCCAGCAGGGTGTAGCCGCGCGCGTCGAGCACGCTGGCGATGCCCCCCAGCAGGCTGGAGTAGAGCGCGTTGATGAACTGTCCGCCGCGCTCGTCCATGGGCAGGATGATGCCAATGGCGTGGGCCTTGCCCGACTTCATGCTGCGTGCACCAGGATGCGGGCGATAACCCAGTTCGGCGGCGCGCTGCATCACCCGTTCGCGGGTGGCGGCGGCCACGTCGGTGTAGCCGTTGAGCGCCCGCGAAACGGTGGAGATGGACAGCCCCAAGTCTTGGGCCAGCGTCTGGATGGACATGTCAGCGTGTGGTGATTTCCCGGGTGGCCCAATAGCCACCCGCCATTATGGTGGCGGTGCCCAGCAGCGCCAGCGGCGATGGGGTCTCGCCAAACGCCACATACCCCAGCAGCAGCGCCCAGACACAGGCCGAAAAGCCCAGCGGCGCCAAGGCGCCTGCTTGCCCGTGCCGGTAGGCCCAGGTGGACACCAGGTGCGCCCCCGCGCCCAGCGCGCCGATCAGCGCCACCCGCCACAGATCGGCAGGCGCCAGGTGTGGCGCGCCCCACAGCAGCAGGCCCAGCGAGGCCCACACCGTGATGCCAGTGGCGTTGAACAACGCGGTGTGGGCCGCTGGTTCGCGCTGTGCCAGGTAGCGCAGCAACACCATGAGCAGGGCCGAGCACAAAGCCCCCAGCAGCGCGCTGACCATGCCCAGCCACGCCCCACCCAGCTGGGGCCCGCTGACCAAACACACGCCCACAAAACCCAGCGCCACCCCAGCCCAGCGCGACCACGGCACCGCCTCGCCCAGCCAGCGCGGCGACAACAACAACACAAAAAACGGCGCGGTGGCGGTCAGCGCGGCAGCGGTGCCCAGCGGAATGTGCCCCACCGCGTAAAAGATGCAGGCCATCGACAGAGTGCCCAGCCCGCTGCGCAACACATGCAGCGCCCAGCGCTGGCGCGTGGGAAGGGCCGGCAGTCGCGGTGTGGCCGCAGGCAAGCGCCGCTGCAGCGCCAGCACGGCCGTGCACAGCAAGGGCAGGGCGGCCGCGCTGCGCAGCCAGACCACCTGATGCAAAGGGTAGCGGTCCATCAGCTGGCGCACCACCAGCTCAATGAGCGAAAACATGAACACCGCCGTGAGCACCGCCAGCGCGGGCAGTCCGTGCGGCGGTGTGGACCGGCTCACCGAGGCGCCCTCTGCAGTTCGTTCACGCTTGGTGGTGCTGCAGAAACTCGATCACCATGGCGGCCGTCCAGGTGAAGGTGCCACCGCCCAGCGCTTCACCGGTGATCGGGTGGTAGTACTCCGAGCAGCCGGCGTGTTCGATGCAACGCAGGCTGGCCGCCACAATCGCTTGGGCGAGTTCGCGTTCACCGCTGGCCCGCAAACCTTTGATGAGCAGGTAGTTCACGATCAACCACGACGGTCCGCGCCAATAGCGTTTGCCATCAAAGCGCGGGTCTTGGGGCCAGTGGCTGGCCACGCCAAACGGCGCCAAGGCCAACGATTCGCGCAGGCGTTCGCACAGCTGCGGCAAATGTGGGTGGCCAGCGGGCAGCACCAGCACCGGCAGCAAGCCCCCCACACTGGCGCTGTCCACCAGCGCGCCGGTGCGGCGGTTTAGGCACAGGTACTGGCCATGGGCGTCGCTCCACAAGCTGTCCATGGCGGCGATACCGCGCTGCACCCGCGCCTGCGCGCGCTCGGCCAGGGCGCTGTCGCCCATGGCCTGTGCCAGCCGCGCCAGCGCCTGGTCGGAATGGATCAAGATGGCGTTGAAGCCTGGGTCCACCACCTGGAAGGGCGAGGCGTCGTGCAGCCGGTTGTTGTCCCAGCCCAAAGCCCGAAAGCCTTGCACCAAAGCCACGTAGCGGTCGTATTCGAACTGGGTTGGGCGTTGACTGGCATCGACGTGTTGGGTGTCGCGCCGCTGGTAGGGCCCCACGTTATCGGCTGGCACAGCCGCCAGGGCATCGACCCAATCGAGCGAGTTGTCGCGTCCCGATTCCCAAGGGTGCAACAAGGCCACCAAGCCCGTGCCTTTGGGGTCGCGGCAGCGGTAGAACCACTGGTGCCAGCGATCGGCCGCCTGCATCAGCAAATGGCAGCGGTTGCGGGTGGCTGGGCTTTGCTCACTGCGCAGCCACAACTGCTCCAGCACCAAGCCCAGCACCGGCGGTTGGGTGATGCCCGAGGTCGGCACCGGTCGCCCCGTGCCCCACACCTCGGGACCGGGAAAGTAACCATCGTTGGGCTCGTGGAACACGATGTGCGGCACCATGCCGTCGGGCCACTGGTGCATCACCAGCGTTTCCACCTCGCGCCAAGCGCGGTCGTCGCTGAGCTGCTGTTGGCCCAAGGCCGTCAGGCACGAATCCCAGTTCCACTGAAACGGGTAGAGCCCGTGGGTGGGCACGGTGTAGTGGCCCTTATCGTTGAGCTGCAGGATGCGGTGCGCCTCTTGCACCATGGCGGCGGTGTTCATGTGGTGGTTCCTCAAGCGTGGGTGATCATCTGGCCGGCGTTGTCGTACCAGCGCACGCGGGTGGTGTCGGGGCGTAGCCGCAGGCGCTGGCCCGCGTGGTAGGTCTGTGCGCTGTCGAGTGCGGCGCGAAACACCTGGCGCGGCTCGCCTGCAAACGCAGTGACCAAGGTGTGGGCGCCCAGCGGCTCGACCACCGCCACGTCGATGCCAAAACCCTCCGCATCGGCGTGCAGGTCTTCTGGCCGCACGCCCAGGGTTAGGCTCTGGTGGCCACGCGGGCCGTTCAGCCGGTGGCCGAGCGCTTCAAACACACCGTCTTCCACCGCGTGGGCCAAGACAAAGTTCATCGGGGGGTTGCCGATGAACCCGGCCACAAAGGTGGTGGCCGGGTTGCGGTAAATCTCCAGCGGGGTGTCGCACTGCACGATCACGCCCTGGTTCATGATGGCGATGCGGTCGGCCAAACTCATGGCCTCGACTTGGTCGTGGGTCACGTAAATGGTGGTGGTCTTGCTTTGCGCGAGGATGGTCTTGAGTTCGGCGCGCATCTCCAGCCGCAGCAGGGCGTCGAGGTTGGACAGCGGCTCGTCCATCAAAATCACGCGTGGCTCCACCGCCAAGGCGCGCGCCAGCGCCACGCGCTGGCGTTGGCCTCCCGACAGTTGCCCCGAATAACGCTGCAGCAGCGCTTCCAAGTGCACCAGCTCGGCCACCCGTTGCACTTTCTGCTGCACCTCGGCGTCGGGGCGCTTTTGCATGCGCAGGCCAAAGGCGATGTTCTCGAACACCGTCAGGTGCGGAAACACCGCGTAGTTCTGGAACACCATCGACAGCCGCCGGTCTTTGGCCTGCAGGTGGTCGATGCGCTCGTCGCCCACATGCACCGTGCCGGTGTCGGCGCTCTCCAGCCCGGCGATGATGCGCAGCAGCGTCGATTTGCCACAGCCCGATGCGCCCAGCAGCACCAAAAACTCTTGGTCTTGCACATGCAGGTCGATGCCTTTGAGCGCGTGAAAAGCGCCAAAGTGTTTGGTCACAGATGAAATGCGGATGTCGGCCATGGCAGCCCGTTCCTCAGCGGTTGGAAATGCCCCACATCGCAAACAAGTGCTTGCGGATGAGGAACATAAAAATGGCGGCTGGCACCACCAGCAAGGCGCCGCCGGCGAACTTCAGATACACGGGCGAGGTGTTGAGGCTTTGCAGCAAAAAGGCGGTCAGCGTGCGGTTCTCAATCGTGAGCACCGCTGCGGCAAACACCTCGTTCCACGAAATCACAAAAGCGAACACCGCTGATGCCGCCAAGCCCGGCGCGGCCAGCGGCAGCACCACCCGCACAAAAGCCTGCCATTTGTTGCAGCCAAACACCCAGGCGGCTTCTTCCAGTTCCACCGGAACGCCCGAGAACAAGGAGTAGGTGATCAACACAGCAAACGGCAGCGCCAGCATGGTGTGCACCATGGCCAGGCCCCAGAGCGTGTCGTCGATGCCGCTGCGGATGAACAGCACCGCCAGCGGCAAGGCCAGCAAGGGCAGTGGGAAGGCTCGTGTGAGCATGATGAGCATGCGAAACGCGGTTTTGCCTCGGAACTCGTAGCGTGCAATCGCATAACCGGCCGGTGCGCCCAGCGCGATGGAGGCGAGCATGGTCATGGCCGCCACCGCGAGTGAGTTCAGCAGCGCAGCGACCACACCTTCGAATTCGAGCAAAAAGCGCAGGCTGTCGGTCCTCCCCTCGGGCCACAGCGCTTTGGGGAACTGGCTCACCACCTCGGGCGAGGAAAAGGCGTTTACCAGCAAAAAATACAGGGGCAGGAGAATCCACAGGGTGGCGGCTACGCCGCCCACCAACAGCACGCGCCGCATGCGCCGCTGGGCCTGCTCCAGGGTGATCACGTGATTCATGCGCGCACCCCCTCAGGCGTGCGCAACACCCGCAGGTAAAACACGGTCGACACAATCGAAATGCCCAAGATCACCATCGCGTAAGCGGCGGCCACCGAGCCGTCCTGCAGGGTGAACTGCCACTCATAGGTCTCACCCATGAGCACCGGAAACTGGGTGCCCGAGAGCACTGCGACCACCGCAAACACCTCAAACGCGAGAATGGTGCGCAGAATCAGCGCGGTTTGCAGGCTGGGCTTGAGCAGCGGCAGCGTCACGCGCCAAAACTTGGCCCACGCACCCGCGCCAAACACCTCGGCCGCTTCGTTGTATTCCTTCGGTATCAGGCCCATGCCCGAGACCAGAATCACCAACACAATCGCGGTGGCCCGCCACACCTCGGCCACCACCACCGCCAGCAAGGTGGTGCCCATGTTGGCGTAGCCCAGAAAACTGGTGGGCTCGTCGATCGCCCCCACGCCCATCAGGATCGTGTTGAGAAAGCCGGTCTGCTCAAACACGGTGAGCCAGATGATGCCGGCGGCCAAGTCTGAGATGCCCAGCGGGATGGTCCAGATATAGAGCATCACGTCGCGCCCGCGCTGCAGCCGGGTGACCATTTGCGCCAGCGCCAAGGCCAGACACAGCTGCAGCGGGACCACAATGGCCGCCAGCCACAGCGTGTTGGTCAAGGCACTCTCGAACTTCCAGTGTTCCACCATGGTGCGAAAGTGCGCCAAGCTGAATGCCCCGTCGGCACCGGTGAAGGCCTGTTGGGCCACCAAGGCGAACGGGTACAGGAAGAGCGCCGCGGTGAACACCGTGGCCGGCGCAATCAAGGCATAGGGCAGCAGACGGGGCGACATGAAAGAGCGCTCACTTCACCGGGCAGGCGCCGTTGGACGGCTTGTCGGGTTCCCAGCAAGGGGCACCGGTCTCTTGCATGATCTTGCGCAGGGTGTCGGCTTGGCTGTCGAGCACCGCGCGGATCGGCTGTTTGGCCAACACAATGCGCTCAAAGGCGTCCACGTACACCTGGTTGAACTTGCCACCCTGGGCGCCCAGCCCAACCGGCAGCAGGCCCGGGTTGGCGTCTTTGGCGGCCGCTTGGCGGGCAATCGCATCACCGGCGACGCGCGCAGCCACCGAAATGTTGGCCGGAATGGTGGTGTCCACCGTCGGGAAGAAGTTGGTCGCTTGCAGCGTGGCCAGTTGCACCTCGGGGCGCAGCAGGTGGGCGATCAGGCGTTCGCTGGCGGCGCGGTCGGGCGCGGTTTTGGGAATCGCCAGACCGGCGAGCACCGGCATAAAACCACGGCCGCTGGGGCCGGCGGGCGCTGGGAAGGCCACGAAGTCGCCAGGACGCTTGTTGAAGGCGTCGGACAGGCGGGCGATGTGGTCAAACGCCACCCAGACCTGGTCGGCCAACAGCGGCTCTTGCATGAAGTTGTAGGTGGTCGACGCCGGGTTGGTGTACTTCCAGAGGTTGACCATCATTTGCCAGCCTTTTTCGGCTTGGGCCGAGCGGAACTCGGTCACCACCGAGTTGGCATACGACGGGTACAGATAGCCTTGGAAGAAGCGGTGCTTCAGCCCCTGCGGGCCGGCGGGGAAGCCAAACTTGGGGCCACCGGTTTTTTCCGCCATGTTCTTGGACCACTGCACCAGTTGGTCGTAGGTCAGGGCGTTGATATCGGCGCCAGCGGGCAAGTAGGGCAAGGCCTTGCGGTTGGCGACCATGATGAAGGTGGCCTGCATCCAGGGGATGTACTTTTGTTCACCGGTGCCCAGCTTGCCCAGCTTCATGAAGTTGGGGCTGATCTTGAGGTCTTTGGCCAGCTGGCTCAGGTCCTGCAGGTCTTTGGTGTTGGACGCGAGTTGTCCGTGCAGGGCACCGAGCACCGCGATCTGGCCTTTGCCGGCTTGCAGCTCGGCGTTCAAGCGGGTGAAGTAAGGTCCTTCTTGGTTGCTGACAAATTCAACAGGCGCTGGCGCGTTTTTCAACACGTTGTCGCGCATGGCGCGTTGTTCGTTCACGGGCGATGCCTGGGTGGACCAGAGCAACACGTTTTGGGCAGAAGCGCTGCCCCAGCTCAGAGTGGCGGCGAGCGCGGCCACCAGCACGCGGTGGCGACGGATCAAGGATGTCATGGCATCTCCTCGGGTTGCACGGTTTGTGTTTTCAGACCATACCGAAAACAACCAAAAACGTTTTTGGTGATGGGGATGTTACGTGTTTTGCGGGATTCGGCGGCACGGGGTTTTCCCGCAGAAACGTTTTTGGCGTGCTCGCCTCGGGCTCGCTGGGCGGGGCAGTGGGAGTTCAGCCTTGGGCGAGCAAACGCCCGAACAAGCGGTGTTCGCAGTCGGGGTCGCTGCAGCTGTCGCAGCGCCAAGGCACCCGACCTTCCGTCAGGTGTGGCTCTGCGGTGGGGGTGATGCCCAGGGGGGCCAGCGCGCGCAGGGCTTGGGCCAGACGCTGTTCCGTGGTGCCGTGAAAAGTCCGGTAAGCCAGTCCAGCGGCCTGCAGGCGCTGGCGCAGCAAGGTGTCGGTGCGGGCGCGCCACTGTGGTCCGTCGCGCTGGGCGCCGTCGGCTTGCCAAGGCAGGTCGCAGCCCATCAGCCAGGTCTGGCTGCAGCCCCGCTGCCACTCGGTGGCCCAGGGCCACAGGCTGTCATCCCCCCAGTACAGCTCGCTGTAGGCGGCGGTCATCAAGGGGGTGGTGTCGGCCAGCACCAGCTGCGTGCCGGGGTGCAGGCGGGCGGCGTCGATGGCGGCGGCCTGGGTGTGGGCAATCTCCGCCTGTTCGTGGGCGTGGGGTGTGCGCCCGTGGTGCTTGACCCAGTCGCGCAAGGTCTCGTCCACAACCCGCACCGCCCAGCCTTGTGGCCGCAGGGCATGGGCCAGCGCCGTGGCCAAGGAGGTTTTGCCGCTGCATTCACCGCCGATCAAGGCGATCACCGGCGCAGCCTTGGCTGTGCCACTCATCGGACGGCCCACCGTGCGCCGCTTGGCGGGGTCGAGCGCTTTCGGCGCGGCCCCACCGCGCTCATGGCCGAGGTTGGGCGATCTGGACGAAGATTTCGTTGGGCTTGACCATGCCCAGCTCCATGCGGGCCAGCTCTTCCACCATGTCCAGGCCTTCTTCCAGATCGCGCACCTCGTTGGCGATCTGGTCGTTGCGGCGCTGGGCTGCGGTGTTGTCGGCTTGCAAGCTGGCCAGCTGCTGGCGCATGGTGTTGACTTCGGACACGCTTCCGCGGCCCAGCCACAGCTGCGCCTGCAGCACCAGCAGCAAGCCCAGCAACACCGCAGACACCCCGTATCGAGCCAGCATGGTCGTCCTCACATCCGCCAACGGCGGCGATCAGCGCAGATTGTAGAAAGCCGCGCGGCCAGGGTACACCGCCACGTCGCCCAGGTCTTCCTCGATGCGCAGCAGCTGGTTGTACTTGGACATGCGGTCCGAGCGCGACAGCGAACCGGTCTTGATCTGACCAGCGTTGGTGCCCACCGCGATGTCGGAAATGGTGTTGTCCTCGGTCTCGCCTGAGCGGTGGCTGATCACGGCGGTGTAACCGGCGCGCTTGGCCATCTCGATGGCAGCAAAGGTCTCGCTCAGGGTGCCGATCTGGTTGATCTTGATCAGGATCGAGTTCGCGATGCCCTTGTCGATGCCTTCTTTCAGGATCTTGGTGTTGGTGACAAACAAGTCGTCGCCCACGATTTGAACCTGTTTGCCCAGGCGGTCGGTCAGCAGTTTCCAGCCGTCCCAGTCGCCTTCGGCCATGCCGTCTTCAATGCTGATGATGGGGTATTTGTCGACCCAGGTGGCCAGCACATTGGTCCGCTCTTCGGCCGACAGCCCCAGGCCTTCGCCTTCGAGGTGGTACTTGCCGACTTTGTAGAACTCGCTGGCGGCGCAGTCCAGATCCAGAGCAATCTGCTCACCGGCGGTGT
>JACCDG011760198.1_pt1 | contig 13341 bp, 11 predicted proteins | sample 7442471 | NCBI WGS metagenome assembly JACCDG01 (sample SAMN15323444, study PRJNA562643) | freshwater metagenome | isolation source: river surface water | place: USA:Blue River Watershed | collected 2017-08-17 | reverse complement strand
TGTATTTGAGCGCCCGGGCCATGGCTTCATCCAGCGTCAACGGGCCAGCGATGGGCTCCACATCCTTGCGCATGGCTTCCGTGTCCTTTTGCTGCTGCGCTTGCATGTCTTGTGGCGTCAATGCAACGGGCTGTACGCTGGCACAGCCTGCAGCCAGCGTACAAGCCAAGGCAATCAAGCTGAAACGCAAAGGCTTTTTCAGATGATCAACGTCTTTTTTACACACCATGGAATTCTCCGAAGAAATTTTTTAAATATTTGTGGAACAAAATCCGACGATCGTGTTTTTGACGGATTGCCCATGGTTTCACACGATATATTGTTGTTTTTGTTATTTCTAAAAAAAGCCAAAGTCTTACAAACGCCAGCCAGACAGGCATTTCTACAATTCGGCATGCCCACCGCAATCCGCCTCTTCAAACGCCTTTTGCACGGCCTGGGCTTGTGGGTGCTCTGCATCCTGACAATGCAACCAGCCCTGGCCCAAGACCACATCACCCATCGGGCCTGGCTCGAAGACCCGACGGGCTTGCTCACCTGGCCACAAGTGGCCACACGGCCCGCGCAGACATTTGAAGGTGTACTCAGTCGCGGTTTTGGCGAGGCCGTCGTCTGGGTCCAGCTCAGAATTGACCCCGGGGCACGTCCGCTGCCCAAGCGCGAAGCCGATCAACTCATCTTGCGCATACGTCCGGTTTATCTGGATGACATCCAGGTGTTTGACCCCCTGGCTCCCGATGGCCGCGCAGGGGTAACAGGAGACCTCCACCATCCACGCACCCAGCCGATGGAGGGTCCCGACTTCCTGTTGCCGATCGCACGTGGCGAGGTTCCGCGAGACATCTGGTTGCGGGTATCCTCCACCAGCACACGACAAATAGCCGTTCAGGCCCTCAACACCGACGATCTGCAAAGGCAGACCCAGATCCAGGATCTGGTGTTCGCCCTCTACATCGGTGTGATCCTGGTCTTCATTGTCTGGGGAGCCATTTATTGGCTTTTCAGTGGCGAGTTGGTGATCGGCGCCTTCGGTCTCAAGCAGACCGCCGCGCTGGTTTTTGCACTCAGCTCGCTGGGCTACTCCAGGGTGTTTTGGCCCGAAGGCTGGAGCGCTCATTGGCTGGATGAGACCACCACCTTGTCGGGCATCGTGGCGGTCAGTTCAGCGGTGTATTTCCATGTGGTGCTGTTGCGTGAATTCAATCCTCCACGCTGGATCGTGCATGTCCACCGCATGATGCTGGGGCTCTTGCCGGTCAAATTGCTGCTGGTTGCAGCTCAGCAAAGCATGCTGGCCTTGCAGATCAACATGGCCGAAGTGCTGCTGGCGCCCTTCATCTTCCTGCTGTCCGTGCTGGTGGCACGGGTGTGGAGCCAGCAGCAGTCGCCGCAACGCCCTGTGCTGACGCGTTGGGTGGTCTTGAGTTTCTATACCTCGATGCTGTTGATCCTGCTCGTTGCGGGCCTGACCGGCCTGGGCTGGGCCAAAGGCGGAGAGATTCCCCTTTATGTGGTGCAAGCGCATGGCCTGGTCACGGCATTTCTGGTCCTGCTGATGCTGCAATACAGGGCGCACATCCAGCAAAAACACCAGCGTGACACCGCCATAGCGCTGGAACAAAGTCAGCTGCAAGCCCGGCAGGAACGCAGCATTCGGGAAGAGCAGGAAAAGCTTTTGACCATGCTCGCCCACGAACTCAGAACACCCCTGGCCATCATGAGCATGCGGCTCGATGCCACAGCCGCAGGCAGCAACGAAATTCGCCATGCGATCCGCGACATGAATGCCGTCATTGAGCGGTGCCAGCAAACCGCTCAATTTGGCGACCGTCAGTTGCAGGCACAGCTGTCATCCGTCGACTTGGCCGGTATGGTCAAAGAAGCGGTCTCGGCCTGCGCGCAACCCGAACGCATGCGCTTGCAGCTGGCCCCCCAACTCCAGGCACAGACCGATCAGCAATTGCTCTTCATCGTCTTGAGCAATTTGCTGGAAAACAGCTGCAAGTACGCAGCGGCAGAAACGCCCATCGATGTGCGCTTGTCTGCCAGCGCATGGCAAGCCCGCATTGAGGTCTGCAATCTGCCAGGCACTGCAGGCTGGCCCGAAGCGAGCAAGGTCTTCGACAAGTATTACCGCAGCCCCCATGCCAAGCGCCAGGCCGGAACAGGCCTGGGCCTGTATCTGGTCAGCAAGCTGATGCTGGTGCTCGGGGGTGGCATTGAATACCAGCCCGATGAGCGGAACGTACGGTTTGTGATTTGGCTGCCATTGGCTGAAACAGCCCCGTGATTTGGGTTGGTTTGGCTTGCACAGCTTGTTGTTTTTATGATTTTCAGTGTTTTGCAACCTTGAGTCCCTGACGCGCATGAGCACCATCCCCTCCCTGCACGTCCTCGTGATCGAGGACAACGACGGGCTGCGCGAGGCCACTGTGGACTTTCTCAATGCGCACGGCCACCAAGCCACCGGCCTGGTCTGTGCAGAAGAGGTGGACGACACCCCGACGCGTGCCGTGCCCGACCTCTACCTGATCGACGTGAATCTGCCCGGCGAGGACGGCTTCAGCCTGGCCAACCGCCTGCGCAAGAGCCAACCCATGGCGGGCATTGTCCTGATGACCGCCCGAGGCCAACTCAGCGATCGACTGGTGGGCTACGAATGTGGCGCAGACAACTACCTGGTCAAGCCGGTCGAACAATCCGAACTCCTGCTGTGCATCAGCAACCTGGCCAGACGGCTCAAGCCAGCCGCCACAGAGGCCACCCATCTGCTGGAGCTCAACCGCCAGACACTTTTCTTGCGGGGGCCACTGGGAGAGGTGGCCGTCACGCATGGAGAAAGCATGTTGCTCGCTGGCCTGATCCGGGCCGCAGGCCACATGCTCGAGCGGTGGCAAGCCATGCAACTGGTCGACCCCAACGACAAGGGCCTCGTGCCCGCGAACCTCGAGATGCGCATCAGCACGCTGCGCAAGAAACTGAGTGCCTGCGGCGCACCCGACGATGCCATACGAACCCTGCGGGGTTTCGGCTACGCCCTCAGCTGCAGCATCCAGTTAATCTAGTCCGACTAAAACAAATAATTGCAGTAGCTCATATCCAGGAGACCCGCCTGAGTCCAGCCTTCTGTCACGCCTCGACCAAGTCAGGATATCCCTGCTCCCCGCCTTCTGTCATGTTCCGACTTGACCGGGGCATCCATGGATCCTCGGGTCAAGCCCGAGGATGACAAAAGCTCAGGCGCCCTAGGATGACAAAAGCTTAGGCGGCCTAGAATGACAAAAGCTTGGGCGCCAGAGGATGTAGAGCTTGGACGCCCGAGGCTCACGGAAGGACGAAATTCAGGCAGCCGCCACCGGATTGCGCAACTTGATGTGCAGCTCGCGCAGCTGTTTCTCGTCCACCGGGCTGGGCGCCTGCGTGAGCAGACACTGGGCGCGCTGGGTCTTGGGGAAGGCGATCACGTCGCGGATGGACTCGGCCTTGGTCATCAGCGTGATCAGGCGGTCCAGACCGAAGGCCAGGCCGCCATGCGGAGGCGCGCCGTACTGCAGCGCGTCCAGCAGGAAGCCGAACTTGAGCTGGGCGTCGTCAGGTGAAATCTTGAGGGCCGAGAACACCTTGCTCTGCACTTCGGCGCGGTGGATACGCACCGAACCGCCACCCAGTTCCCAGCCGTTGAGCACCATGTCGTAGGCCTTGGCCACGCAGCGGCCCGGGTCGGTGTCCATGTAGTCTTCGTGGCCGTCCTTGGGGGCGGTGAAGGGGTGGTGCACCGCGTTCCAGCGGTCTTCGTCCTCGTCGTACTCGAACATCGGGAAGTCGACCACCCACAGCGGTGCCCAGCGGTCTTCGAACAGACCCGTCTTCTTGGCAAAGTCGCTGTGGCCGATCTTCAGGCGCAGCGCGCCGATGGCGTCGTTGACCACCTTAGCCTTGTCGGCGCCGAAGAACAGGATGTCGCCGTTTTGCACGCCGGTGCGCTTGAGGATTTCAGCGATGGCGGCGTCGTGAATGTTCTTGACGATGGGCGACTGCAGGCCTTCACGGCCAGCGGCCACGTCGTTGACCTTGATCCAGGCCAGGCCCTTGGCCCCGTAGATCTTGACGAACTCGGTGTAGCCGTCGATCTCGCCACGGCTCATCTCGGCACCACCCGGCACGCGCAGGGCCACCACGCGGCCACCCTTGGTGGTGGCGGGGGTGCTGAACACCTTGAAGTCCACGTCCTTCATCACCTCGGTCAGCTCGGTGAACTCGAGCTTGACGCGCAGATCGGGTTTGTCCGAGCCGAAGCGGAACATGGCTTCGCTGTAGGGCATGATGGGGAATTCGCCCAGGTCGATGTTCATCGTCTTGGCAAAGACGTGCTTGATCATGCCCTGGAACATGGCACGGATGTCTTCTTCGGTCAGGAAGGACGTCTCGATGTCGATCTGGGTGAATTCGGGCTGGCGGTCGGCGCGCAGGTCTTCGTCGCGGAAGCACTTGGTGATCTGGTAGTAGCGGTCGTAGCCGGCCACCATCAAAAGCTGCTTGAAGAGCTGGGGCGACTGCGGCAGCGCAAAGAACTGGCCGTCGTGCACGCGGCTGGGCACCAGGTAGTCGCGCGCACCCTCGGGCGTGCTCTTGGTCAGCATCGGGGTTTCGATGTCGATGAAACCGTTTTCGTCGAGGTACTTGCGCACTTCCATGGCCACGCGGTAGCGCAGCATCAGGTTGTTTTGCATGTAGGGGCGGCGCAGGTCCAGCACACGGTGCGTCAGGCGAGTGGTCTCCGACAGGTTGTCATCGTCGAGCAGGAAGGGCGGCGTGACCGACGGGTTGAGCACCGTCATCTCGTGGCAGAGCACTTCGATCTTGCCGCTCTTGAGGTTGTCGTTGGTCGTGCCTTCGGGGCGTGCGCGCACCAGGCCCTTGATCTGCACGCAGAACTCGTTGCGCAGGCCTTCGGCCACCTTGAACATGTCCGGGCGGTCCGGGTCACACACCACCTGGACATAGCCTTCTCGGTCACGCAGGTCCACAAAGATCACGCGACCGTGGTCACGGCGACGGTTGACCCAACCGCACAGCGTGACGGTCTGGCCCAGCAGGGCTTCGGTCACCAGACCGCAGTAAGTGGAACGCATCGAAGACATTTGTTGGCTCTTGGTTGTAGGGCACACACAGGTACCCGGGATGAAGGGGGTGTTTTCAGTGGGCTTTGAGGGCCGGATTGTCCGGGCCGCCGGGCACCACCACGCCCATGGAAATGATGTACTTGAGCGCGTCGTCGACCGACATGTCGAGTTCGATGACGTCTGCCTTGGGCATCATGAGGAAAAAGCCCGAGGTGGGGTTGGGGGTGGTCGGCACGTACACGCTGACCATGGGCTGGTCGAAATGGCTCGCCACTACACCACCCGGCTGCCCGGTGAGGAAAGCAATCGTCCACGAGCCCTGGCGCGGGTACTGCACCAGCAGAGCCTTGGAGAACGCGTTGCCACTGCCGGAAAACAGCGTGTCGGCCACCTGCTTGACGCTGGTGTAGATCGAGCGCACCACCGGGATGCGGTTCATCAGACCGTCCCATTGGCGCAGCCACCACTGGCCAAAGATGTTGGTAACAAAGATGCCCGAGATCAGGAACACCAGCGCGACCAGGAACACACCCAGGCCGGGCACGCCACGCAGCTGCTCGGCGAGCGCGTGCAGGCCGGGGATCAGGCTGTCAGCTGCCTGCAGCACCGCCAGGAAAATACCGTCAAAGACGCTGACCAGCCACATCAGCACCCAGACCGTGATGCCCATGGGCAGCCACACCAGCAAGCCGGTGATGAAGTACTGCTTGAAGCTGTGGTTTTTTTTGGTCATGGGCTGGGTTTTCAAAAGGGCCGGTCAGTGGCAGGCGCAGGAAGCACCGCAACCGCCGCTGGCTGCAGGGGTGGATGCGCTGTCGCTGCTGGTGGCACTGCTTTCGGAGGCCGTGCTGGTACTGGCCGCAGCGGCGCCTGTGGCTGCTGCGGAAGTCCCGCCCGAGCCCCCTCGGAAATCGGTCACGTACCAGCCCGAGCCCTTGAGCTGGAAACCGGCAGCGGTGAGCTGTTTGTTGAAGGTGGGTTTGCCGCAGGCCGGGCATTCGGTCAGCGGGGCATCCGAAATCTTCTGCAGAACGTCCTTGGCATGGCCACAGGACTCACACTTGTAGGCGTAAATGGGCATGGTGAGGGCTCGTTCGAGGGAAAGACTACAAAACCCTCAATTATAGGCAGAGCCCCCTCTGGTCATTGCCCTGCCCTGCGTCTGGTCATTGCCCGAGTCAGGCGATTGTCAATGCCCGGCACTTTCTGTTGTCACTGCCAGGCGCTTTTAGTTGTCGCTGTGCGGTTCTCTCTGTTGTCATTGCCCGGCTTGACCGGGCATCCATGGCCCACCGGTTCAGGCCCGACGACGACAAAACCCCTCAGGCCACACCCACCAGCGGGTGATGCGAGCCATGCTGGTTGCGGATCGCCTGCGGCCCCAAAGAGCCGATCAGCATGCCTGCCAGGCTGGCCAGCACCCCGGCCAGCTGTGCCGGGAACACCTCGCCCGCCGGCGTCAGCAACAGCAGCAGCCAGGTCAGCAGGCCCAGCACGATCGCAAAAAGCGCCCCCTGCGTGGTGGCCTTCTTCCAGTAAAGCCCGAATGCGAGCGGCACAAACGCCCCCACCAGGGTGACCTGATAGGCACCAGAGACCATTTCGTAGATGGACGAACCCTGCATGAGGATGGCATAGCCCAGCACAAACAGACTGAAGACCAGCACCGTGATCCGCATGGCCTTGAGCTCCTGGCGGTCGGACTGGTGCGGGCGGAACTGGCGCCAGATGTTTTCGGTGAAGGTGACGCTGGGCGCCAGCAAGGTGGCCGAAGCGCAGGACTTGATGGCCGAGAGGAGCGCCCCAAAAAACAGGATCTGCATCACAAAGGGCATTTTTTCCATGACCAGCGTGGGCAGCACCTTTTGTGGGTCTTCCTCGATCAGCGCCTTGGCCTGCTCGGGCATGATGATCAGCGCACTGACCACCAGGAACATGGGCACGAAGGCGAACAGGATGTAAAACAGGCCGCCGATGATCGGGCCACGGGTGGCCGCGTATGGGCTGTTGGCCGACATCACCCGCTGGAACACATCCTGCTGCGGGATCGAGCCCAGCATGATGGTGATTGCCGAAGCCACGAAAAACACCACGTCATGGAAGTTGGGCTCAGGCCAGAACTTGAACATGTCCTGGCTGATGGCCAGTGCAATCACCTTGTCTGCACCGCCCGCCTGCTGACCGGCAAACACCGCCAGGATCCCCAGGCCTGCCACCAGGATGATCATCTGGATGAAGTCGGTCACGGCGACCGACCACATGCCGCCAAACAGCGTGTAGGCCAGGATGGAGAGCACACCGATCACCATCCCCATCGGCATGCTGACCACGCCGCCGGAGAGCACATTGAACACCAGGCCCAGTGCGGTGACCTGCGCCGACACCCAGCCCAGGTAACTGACCATGATAATGATCGAGCAGATCACCTCGACCGTGCGGCCATAACGTTCGCGGTAATAGTCGCTGATGGTCAGTAGCGTCATCCGGTACAGGCGCGCGGCAAAGAACAGGCCCACCAGGATCAGGCAGCTGCCGGCGCCAAACGGATCCTCCACCACGCCATTGAGCCCGCTGTTGACGAACTTGGCCGGAATGCCGAGCACCGTCTCCGAACCGAACCAGGTGGCAAAAGTGGTGGTGATGATCATGTAGAGCGGCAGGTGCCGGCCGGCGATGGCGAAGTCGGCCGAGCTCTTGACGCGTTTGGCCGCAGCCAGGCCGATCGCGATGGTCACCAGCAGGTAGGCGATCACGAGGGTGAGCAACATGACGAGGTCTCCGTGTCCGTCGATCAGAAATACATGTGAAGTTGCGACCAGGCCACCAGCACCAGCATGCTGGTGACAAAGCCCAGCCCCAGGTAGAGCAGGATCTGCAGCAAGGCGTTGGTTCGGCGCTGCTCGGCCAGCAGCAGTTCGATCTGGCGGCTGTCGGTCCGCTGGGGCTGCTGCAGATAGTCGCTGAGCAGGCGTGGCAATTGGGGCAGCAGCTTGGCGTACTGCGGCGCCTGCGCCTTGAGCTCGCGCCACAGCCGCTTGGGCCCGACCTGCTCGAGCATCCAGGTTTCCAGAAAGGGCTTGGCCGTGCTCCACAGGTCCAGCTCAGGATCGAGCTGGCGGCCCAGACCTTCGATGTTGAGCAGGGTCTTTTGCAGCAACACCAGCTGCGGCTGGATTTCGACATGGAAGCGCCGCGAAGTCTGGAACAGGCGCATCAGCACCATGCCCAGCGAAATCTCCTTGAGCGGACGATCAAAATAGGGTTCGCAAACAGCGCGGATCGCGGCCTCCAGCTCATCCACCCGGGTCTGTGGCGGCACCCACCCTGACTCGATGTGCAGCTCGGCCACGCGCTTGTAGTCTCGACGAAAAAACGCAGTGAAGTTCTGCGCCAGGTATTCCTTGTCGTACTCGGTCAGTGTGCCGACGATGCCGAAGTCCAGCGAGATGTAGCGGCCAAAGGTGGCGGGATCCAGGCTGACCTGGATGTTGCCCGGGTGCATGTCCGCGTGGAAAAAACCGTCGCGGAACACCTGGGTAAAGAAAATCGTCACGCCATCGCGTGCCAGCTTCGGAATGTCCACGCCCGCCTGGCGCAGCTGCTCGACCTGGCTGATCGGGATGCCCTTCATGCGCTCCATGACGATGACTTCGGGGTGACACCAGTCCCAGAACATTTCCGGGATCAGCACCAGACCGAGGCCTTCCATGTTGCGGCGCAACTGCGCGGCATTGGCCGCTTCACGCACCAGGTCCAGCTCGTCGTGCAGGTACTTGTCGAACTCGGCCACCACCTCGCGCGGCTTGAGCCGCTTGCCGTCATCACTCAGGCGCTCCACCCAGCCTGCCATCAGGCGCATCAGACCCAGGTCTTTTTCGATGACGGGCAGCATGCCGGGGCGCAGCACCTTGACGGCCACATCGCGCAGCTGGCCGGACTTGGTGCGCAAGGTGGCAAAGTGCACCTGCGCAATCGAGGCGCTGGCCACGGGTTCGCGGTCGAAGGACTCAAAAACCTCGTCCACAGGGCGGCCAAAGGCGCGCTCGATGGTGGCCACCGCCACCTCGGAGGCAAAGGGTGGCACGCGGTCCTGCAGTCTGGCCAGCTCTTCGGCAATGTCGGGCGGCAACAGGTCGCGGCGCGTGGAAAGCACCTGGCCGAATTTGACGAAGATGGGGCCCAGCCGCTCCAGCGCCTCGCGCAGGCGTTCGCCACGCGGCGCACGCAGGTTGCGGCCCAGCGTCAGGACGCGGGTGAGCAGGCGCAGCCAAGGGTGTCTGAACGAGGAGAGGACCAGCTCGTCCAGCCCGTAGCGCAGGACGATGAAGACGATGAAGGCACCGCGGGCCAGGCGGCTCATGCCGGGCCACCTGCAGCGGCAGCAGGCACCTTGCTGGCGACAAAGCCACGGATCGCGGCCAGCGCCTGGCGGCCCAGGCCGGCCAGCGTATGGGCAGGCGCATCGCCGATCAGGCGGGCCAGGTCTTCTTCGGCATCCCAGCGCACGTTGTCGATCAGCCAGTTGACTTCTGCGGCCAGCTGCACATCACCCTCGATGCGCACACGGGGCTTGTCGCCACGCGCCAGGGCGGAAAGCACGTCCAGTGGAGATTCTTCGGTCACCGTCAGGCGCAGATCAAAACCTTCAAATCGGCCACGCTCAAAGAGCCCGGCCGGCGTGGCCAGCAGTTGCAGCTGCATCTTCTGCCACAGCAGTTCAATGCGCTGCCCTTTCTGGCGAGCCAGACGCTGCATCGCCTCGGGTTCGCTCATGAGCACATGGTTGAGGAACAGCACAAGGCGGTTGAGGGTCTCGTCGACCACCCAGGCGGGCGGCTGGAGGCCGGCCACGGCCTGCGCGGCCCAAGAAAAAGGGGACTGTGTTGCCATAGTCCCCGATTATTCCCGAAAGCAGCGCCCATGCAGGCGCCTGTGGGCTTATTGCAAGGCCTGCACGCCAGCCACCAGCCAGCCGCTGCCACCGGTCTTGGATTTGGTCATGTTCCAGACTTCGCGGAAGGGGCTCGGACCGGCCGAGGGCTCTTCGCGGATCATGCCGTTGAACTCGACGCTGGCCATGTAGGCATCAGCCATCTCCTCGATGCCCAGCAGCTGCGCTTCGAGCATGACCACCTCGGTCTTATTGGACTGCCCAGGAAACTGCGCTTCGCGCTCGGCCAGCTGGCTGCGGATCTCGGCGACCATGGCATCGGTCATCATGGAACGCAACATGGTGATGTCAGAGCGGTCCCAGGCGTCCTGCAGGGAAATGAAATTGCGCTTGGCGGCATCGACAAAGCCGGCCACATCAAAGCCATCGGGAATACCCCAGCCCTGCGGGCCACGCAAACCAGCGCCAATCATCGAGCCAGTTTCGGCTGCAGCGCTGCCGTCAAAGGACGTGGTCTGACCTTCCCACGGGCGGGCAGAGGCGTCGTTGCCCACCTTGGCCGGGTTGTATTGTTTGAAAGAAGCCGGCTGGTCTGCACTCGCGCCAGCGCCCTGGTAGGCCATCTGCGGACCTTGAGCACCGCGCCGGTTGCGCAGGACCATGCCGATCACGGCCATGACAGCCAAGGCCACCAGCATGACCAGCAAAACGTTGCCAAAGGCTTCGCCAAAACCCAGCGAGTGGGCCAGCCAGGCCAAACCCAGACCGGCGGCCAGGCCGCCGAGCATGGCGCCCCAGGGTTTCTTGGGAGCTGCAGCGGCAGGCGCCGTGGCGGGTTTGGGTGCCGCCGCAGGTGCAGCCTGTTGCGCCGGTGCGACAGGCGCCTGCGGGCGCACAGCCTCGCGCTGGGTCACATTGCTCGACTGCTGGCCCGTGGATTTACCACCACCCAGACGGCGCGCGGCTTCGGCATTGAGGCTGCCCAGAGCCAGAACACCGGCAAGCATGAGAGTGAGTAACTTGTTCACGTTGTCTCCGAAAAGGTCAGTTCGCGGTTGGCATCAGATCAACATTTGATACCCACATGCAAGGCTACCACCCCTGCACTCAGGTTGTGAAAATCCACATGCCCAAATCCAGCCTTTTTCATGAGGGCTTTCAGCTCTTCCTGTCCCGGGTGCATGCGGATTGATTCGGCTAGGTAGCGGTAGCTGTCGGCGTCGCCGGCCACCAGCTTGCCCATGTGCGGGAGGATGTTGAAGCTGTACCAGTCGTAGGCTTTCTCCAGCGGCTTGGCCACCTTGGAAAACTCGAGCACGAGCAGCTTGCCACCCGGCTTGAGCACGCGGCACATCTCGGCCAGGGCCACATCCTTGCGGGTCATGTTGCGCAGGCCAAAGGCCACGCTGACCAGGTTGAAATGGTTGTCCGGGAAGGGGAGTTTTTCGGCGTCGCAGACCAGCGTGGGCAGCGCAAGGCCATGGTTGAGCAGGCGATCGCGGCCGGTGCTGAGCATGGCCTCGTTGATGTCGGTGTGCACCACCCGACCGCTGGGCCCCACCTTCCTGGCAAAGGCCATCGACAGATCGCCCGTGCCGCCGGCGATGTCGAGCACCTGATCGCCTTCCTGAAGATTGGCCACCTGCACGGTATACGATTTCCAGACGCGGTGCAGCCCCATCGACATCAGGTCGTTCATGACGTCGTATTTGGAAGCGACCGAGTCAAACACACCACGCACGTGTTTGGCCTTGTCTTTTTCGTCGACCGTCTTGAAGCCGAAATGGGTGGTGCTCATGGCGAGCCTTTCAATTCAATGATGGTGACCGCAGCTGCCGCCGGCCTTGACGGGCATCGGGTCATCACGGCCCAAGCCAGCGGCCTGCAGGCGCTGTTCGTAGTCGACCCAGAGTTGCTGCTCCTGCGAGCCCAGAAAGTACAGGTACTCCCAGGTGAACAGGCCCGAGTCGTGCCCATCCGAAAACGTCGGCTTGACCGCGTAGTTGCCCACCGGCTCGATGTCCACAATGGCGACGTCTCGCTTGCCGGTCTGCAGCACTTCCTGACCCGGGCCATGGCCCTGCACCTCGGCCGAGGGCGAATACACCCGCATCAGTTCAAACGGGATGCGGAACTGCGCGCCGTCGGCAAAGCCGATTTCGAGTACGCGTGAAGCGCCGTGCAGCGTCAGCGACTCGGGCGCGGGGGTGTCCTTTTTCAATCCAGCCATGGTGTAGCTCCTGAGGTTCAGACCAGCACGCGCTCGATGCCGCCGGCATTGGCCCGCTGCACATACTCGGGCATCCAGTTTTCACCCAGGATGTGACGGGCCATTTCGACCACGATGTAGTCGGCTTCGAGCAGGCCGTTGTTCAAATCATTGCCGTAGCGGGAAAGGCCTTGCAGGCAGCTGGGGCAGCTGGTCAGGATCTTGACATTGTCCTTTTCGCCCACGGCACCGCCGGCGCGCAGGATCGCCTCGCCCTTGCGGATTTCCTCTTCCTTGCGGAAACGCACCTGGGTAGACACATCAGGGCGCGTGACGCCCAGCGTGCCCGATTCGCCGCAGCAACGGTCCGACTTCAGCACCTGATCGCCCACCAGTGCCTTGACGGTCTTCATGGCGTCCTGCTGCTTCATCGGGGTATGACAGGGGTCGTGGTAGAGGTAGGCACCGGCCTGCTCAGGCGTGAGCGTGATGCCTTTTTCGAGCAGGTATTCGTGGATGTCGACGATGCGGCATCCCGGGAAGATTTCTTCGAACTTGTAGCCCTGCAGCTGGTCGTAGCAGGTGCCGCAGCTCACCACCACCGTCTTGATGTCGAGGTAGTTGAGCGTATTGGCCACGCGGTGGAAGAGCACCCGGTTGTCGGTGATCATCTTCTCGGCCTTGTCGAACTGGCCCGAGCCGCGCTGAGGGTAGCCACAGCACAGGTAGCCCGGCGGCAGCACCGTCTGCACGCCCGCGTGCCAGAGCATGGCCTGCGTGGCCAGACCCACCTGGCTGAACAGGCGCTCCGAACCGCAGCCCGGGAAGTAGAACACCGCCTCGGTCTCGGGCGTGGTGGTCTGCGGATTGCGGATGATCGGCACGTAGTCCTTGTCCTCGATGTCGAGCAGGGCACGAGCGGTTTTCTTGGGCAGGTTGCCCGGCATCTTCTTGTTGACGAAGTGGATCACCTGCTCCTTGATCGGCGCGGTGCCCACCGTAGCCGGGGGCTGACGTGTCTGTTTGCGCGCTGCCACCTTGAATAAATCGGCCGCCCAGCGCTGGGCTTTCATGCCGACATCGACCATCAGCGTGCGGGCGAGCTTGATGGTCTCGGG
>JACCDG011947160.1_pt1 | contig 13347 bp, 9 predicted proteins | sample 7442471 | NCBI WGS metagenome assembly JACCDG01 (sample SAMN15323444, study PRJNA562643) | freshwater metagenome | isolation source: river surface water | place: USA:Blue River Watershed | collected 2017-08-17 | reverse complement strand
GTCGAGCACAACATGCCCCTAGGCCAAGGTGGCACATTGACCTCGCAAGAGGCTGTGAATGTGGCCGCCTTCTTCACCGCGCAGCAGCGCCCCGACTTTGCCGCGCGCGCCCAAGACTGGCCCAAGGGCGATCGGCCAAAAGACGCTCGCTGAACGCCTCTCTCTGGCGGTGACCGCCATAGTCGTGACAGGCTCTGAAATTACCCGCCGGTTTGGGCGGGGGACCCCTGGAATACGAGATCGATGACCTCCAACTGGCCGAAACCACAACGGCCGAACCGAAGAAGCAACCCGCTACTGGCTAACTTGCTACGGCGCAAGATCCGCCACGAACTCAACTCCACCACCTGCACCTACGGCTCCTAGAAGCAATAACACAAGACTGCCGAGCACTAAGTGGCATTTCCAATTTTGCATCGCTTTCACTTGCCAAATCTCAAACCACCCTCGCTTGTTGGAACCTCTCACGACTGCTCTCAAAATCAACCTTGTCCTCGATGAACTTGCGACCAATATTGATCGCTGCACCTGCATCAGCGTGGTAAGTGACAAGGCAGTCTGCAAACAAACACTGAAACCGACTTTGGGTTGACCCTGAGCTGCGCAGGTCAAAGCTCTTTTGACGATTGGTCCTCTTAGCAAAGCCTTCTACATCCTGCCGGCTATAAATACCAGGCTTCAATGGTTTGTTCATGGGCAAGTTCTTTTTGTTGCGTTTGGCGCACTTGAACGCCTGATCGTCGTATGCCCATCCAGCCATCACCTGTAACTTGCCTTGCGGTGTTTCGACGAAACCCCCTTCTGTGACTTGGATTTTATTGGCGAGTTCACGCAACACGCGCAAGCCATTGCGTCCGCACTGAGCACACCTTTGAGAGGTTCCAGCAGGGTGGACCTCTGCACCAGGAAAGAGATTCAACGGGACTGGCTTACCGGTACGCTTACCCGTCTTTTCGTCATAAGGTTTGACCATCAAGTAGGGGTGCGTCCATTTGTCAGCGCCACGCCAGTGCTCCTGCCTTTTTTTGATGTGTGCATCCACACCAGAGAACACGAAATGCCTGACCACATCTCCGTAAACCAAATCCAATTGGCGTGAATGTGTCTGAAAATACACGACCGAACTCTCCAACACGGGGAAACCACTGAAGCGTGCGCACAAGGCTTCAATCTTTTGCACCACCTCAGAACCAACACTGTCACGAAGCTTTTTGAGTTGGGTGTTGAAGTTCTGCGACAGCTTGGAGTTGGTGGACTGGTTGGAGCGGTAACCCTTCACATTGTTGATCAGCCTTCTCACACCTGCAATTCGTATGGCACCGTTGGCAGGCCGACCCGTCAGCGGATCGATGATGGGTTTGGTCTGACCCGATTGAACGATGTCACTGACAGAAAAAACCGCGAAGCCAATCTCTCTCTCACCTAAGTCAATGGCGACCATATGTTCAAACAACCCCACAGAGTCTTTGGGTGGAACAATGTCATTGAAAGGCACGGCCAACCTGGGCTCGCACCTCAGCGCTCGCGCAGCCAATACAGGCACACCACCTTCAAAGCGCAGCGTGCTTTCATAAACCCAATCCAAGATCAGCATCCATTCTTTGGCCTCCACTCTGCCTGTGAGTGTCTTGGAAATTTGGGTGAGGTAAGTGGACGGGCCCCGCAACCGTGCACCCTGCACCGACTTGAGGTTGGCCCCCACTTTTTTGCCAACCGTAAGCCCTTCAATGGGTTGCCCAGCATCCTTGCGAAACCCCAAGTCAACATACCAATCGTGCGGCAATTGCTCCAACAACGCCATTTCCCCAGAACCTTTTACGCCTCTGGCTAGCAGCTTGAATAGCGATGTCGCTTCCTGTGGTTCCTCTACCCACTCGGGATTCGCCTGCAACAGTTCCCCCAAGGCCCCCTTGGCTTGCAAGTACTTGGGGGGAATCCGCCACGCTTTTTCTTTGGGCACCAGCACAAAGCCCTCAGCACCAACCCGCGAAAACTTATGTCGCACAATGAAGTTGGGCCGCCGCGCCTGAAAACGCAGCCTGGCCAGTTGACTTGCAAAAGCCGTTAACACGCTCGCCACATCGGCAGGCGCGAGCTGCAGTTGGTCTAGCTTGAGTTTCAAACGCAAATGCACACGCATCTCACTGTTTGCCAACACCTGCTTGATAGCATCGGCAGGGGCAGCTTGCATGCCGTCAATGTGCAACTGGCCCACAAACCGCATCACCTCCAGTAGGTCCTGAAGTAGCTCTGCATTGGGTGCTTTATGCAACTGCTGATAGAGGACATTCTTGAGTTCGCACACCCGGCTCATCCAGGGGGTGGCGTGAAAAATAGACCAACAAATGGGCAGCGGCTCGTGTTTGGCTGGACTCCACGGGCTTCGATAAAACGACCCCATCTGATTGAACACAACCTTGTTCCAAAGAGCCTTCACCTTGGGCGCCTTGCTGTGGCTGACCAAAGGCTCCAGCCAGGCACGCACTTGCCGACCCGATGAGGGCGACAAGCGCTTACTGAGTTGCAAGACCGATTGAACAAAACGACGACGCGCGAGTTCTAAGAACTGCTCATCGTCAAAGTTTTTAGCTCTTGCAGCAGGCGCCCGCCGCTTCTCTTGTACCTGCCTTGCCGCCATGGCCGCCTCAAAGCAACCGCTTGAATGCCGCTCTATCAATTTGAGCAAGGCCTCCATCCCTTTGAACAGCATTTGTTGCTGCTTGTTCAGCGCCGCAAGGGCTAGCGTCACATTGGGGCTACCACCACTGATTTGAGGCAGAACAAAGACATCTGAATTGGCCATGTCAAGGCAGTCCCTCCAGGCCTTGATCTCTGCTTCTTCATTCCCCTTCAAACCTTCGAGTGCTTGGTCGAGTTGATTCAACACCGATCTGAAAGTGGCGTGGGCATCATCAATGGCTTGCAGATCGGTCACCAGATCTTGCGCGGCTTGGATGGGCCGCTTGTCCAAGCTCCTTCCCATTAGGACCGCCAAGCTCGCTTTGGCCGCTCCTAAGGACTGAATGCGCGCTTGGTCCAAGTGAATAAGCTCAGCCTCATCCAAACCCAAGCCAGAGAGAATGCTCTCCAGGCTTGGGGGGCGTTGTTGTGGCCACGCAATAGGACCAATCTTTTGGGTTTGTTCCTCTAATTTTTTCAATCTAGATAAATAATTGGAAACCCATGACCGCCACTTGCCTGCGAAAATTTTTCTGTATCCGCTGTAATTCTCCTCATCGAATAGGGCAGGCTTTGGGATGGCATTTGCCGCCTCCATCAAGCGTGCTACATCTGTCTTTCTGTCGGCCGGAATACCAAATTGCTCGCAGAAGTCCTCCACCGATGTCTTGCGCAACAACCCAGGCGCACCCTTGGCAGAAGACAACAAGACACCAAACAACTGGCTCAAACAATTGTCCTGGTAGCTCAGCAACGCATCGTTGATTTTTTTGGCTTCTATATGACGCAGCAAACATGCCACGATGTGGTGCGGCCAATATTGCTCGGGCTCTTTCGCACACACAGCGTCAACCAACCCATTGAACGCCAAGCTCACTTGCAAATGGTCCTCAACGGGTTTCAAGCGCAGCAATGGGAAAATAGGGGACTGCTTTTGAAGTGCATCGCCGCAAGCGGCCAGTGCATCCCATGCCTGTGCAGCCAAATCTTTGTAGCTGGACACCCGTTCACACACGGCATTCGCCAACGTCCCCACCAGTTCGCGAATGTTCTCATCCGTTTTGTCAGACATCTTTTGACCGAAGCATTTGGTGTAAATGCGATTGCTCAAGTCCTCCGGGGTCATGGCCCTTTCGCCATTTGGCGGCGAGGTGAACAAAACAAACAAGTCCTGGGGCGTTAGCGGCAAGTTCACGATGCCAAGGCCCTCCTCAAGTGCCTTAACAAATGCCCGGTCCGGAAAATGTGGACTCATTCGCGCCACATGCGCTGCACTGGTGCTGGTGTACAAACCCAAGCCGCACAGGTGAACACGCATCCAAAGATACGCCAAGCTGCCCTGCCCTAAACCTTCAACGGTGTCATACAGCTTCGCCGCATCCTCGAAGTGTTCCTCGTGATCGAGGTTCAAATCCAAAGGAAAGCTCAAGGTCCTCATGTTGTCGGTCGGCTTTTTGACCGCCGCATTGGCAACACGCCGACGCCAATTCTTCGCCTCAACGCCACCGTGTCGTGGTAACTCAAAGACTTGCCCTTTGGCAAACCGCTGGTGAGTTTTCATCTTCAATCCTTCTCTTTTCAACGCACATTCACCCAAGGATCGTGCCCATGGGAAAACTCTAGAAATCGTTGGGTATTTCCTGCGCGATCCTTCAGCTCCCCTTAATAACTACCCGAAATGAGACTATTTATCTCCCAACTACCCTTCAAAACTGACCACGGGTGGCCACTACAACCATCAACCAACCTTTAAAACTACCCGTCGCGGCGCTGCGCCCCTCCAACTACCCTCTAATCTGTCTCAGTTAGGTTCGACAAGACCTCCCATTGCCCTTCAAAATGGCCGTAATAAGCCCAATACAACCTCCAACTACCCCTCAAAACTGACCTTTGCCAGACCACAAGAACCCCCACTCACCCTTCAAAACTTACCGGATGGCAACTTATGAACCCTCCAAGCACACTTCAAAACTGACAAAGTAATCTGTACTTGCCTCCAAGCACCCTTCAAAACTGACTAGCGCGCAGGTTACTAACCTCCAAGCACCCTTCAAAACGGACCTATCTTTGTGTTCCGTGCCTCCAAGTACCCTTCAAAGCTGACCCATCTCGCCTTTGAAAATCCTCCAAGTACCCTTCAAAGCTGACCTAAAGCAAATACAACATCCTCCAAGTACCCTTCAAAGCTGACCGCGCTTTTGCGAAATCGCCTCCAAGTACCCTTCAAAGCTGACTTTGCAGATGATGGCAAGCCTCCAAGTACCCTTCAAAGCTGACTTTTTCCACCGCCCTGAATCCTCCAAGTACCCTTCAAAGCTGACCATGGCGCAAGCGCAGAAGCCTCCAAGTACCCTTCAAAGCTGACTACATCTCGCGCCAGATGCCTCCAAGTACCCTTCAAAGCTGACCTGACCGCCAGCAGAATCCCTCCAAGTACCCTTCAAAGCTGACCCGTATCCGACATTGATGCCTCCAAGTACCCTTCAAAGCTGACCATCGTCATGTCTGATTTTCCTCCAAGTACCCTTCAAAGCTGACTAACTTTTTGAAAGTTTGCCTCCAAGTACCCTTCAAAGCTGACTATGTACCGATTGATTCTCCTCCAAGTACCCTTCAAAGCTGACTAACTTAGCATTTAAGAGTTATTCTATAACATAAAATAATCTTTTAGTTCCTGTATTTTGGGCCGCAAATGGACGCGTTACAACACCCAGATTCGATTTGGACATGGGCAAGCTCTGGCAAAAAAAGCAAAGCGAGCTTATGGATTCCGTACCTGCACAGCATCACTAAAGTCAAAGGCGCCAAGGGCACTTGGGAGGTTGGCTTCAACGGGGGAGAAATGCGAATTGACCTCAACAAGGTTGAAGTAGTCCTGTTCTATGGGGCTTCGGGCGATCTGCCACTGACTTTTTTAGACGACCTAGCCATAAGACGTGTCCCCGCGCTTTTTCACAGACGCAACTTGCCCGACCCCTATGTGTTTGTGCCAGCGGGCAGGCGAGACGATGCGGACATCTTGAGTGCCCAGATCAAGGTCCGCGCTAATGCAATCAAAGCCTGTTTCATTGCGCGCACGCTTGTGCGTGAACGCTTTAAAGCCACCCCATTTCCCATACCGGACGCTTACTTCAAAAGCCTCACGCGCTTGCGCGATATCAAAGACATCCGACTGAAGGAAGCCCACCAAAGCAAAACTTACTGGGAGAAGTACTTTGCCAACTTGGACATGCCGGGTACCAGCCGTCGATCAAGCAACCCCGTCTCAGCGGCTCTGGACGCGGGCTCCTTCTTCCTCTACGGCATCATGTTGCGATGGGTGCTGATGCACAAGTTATCTCCAGCGCATGGGTTTCTACACGTCACTACGGGCTACCCAAGCCTAGTTTACGACCTCATAGAGCCCTATCGATACATCATCGAAGATGCCGTTGCTGCCTGCGTGCGAACTCAAAGCAAAGACTTGACGGCAGCTAGTCTGGAAGAAATTAAGCTCTCGCTCGATGTGGTGGTGTACGCCCCATCACACCGCACCCATGTTCGACGCAAGAACTTGCTTCACGGCGCTGTGCTGTCGTTGCGTAGCTATTTGCTGGGAGAGACCGCGCGGCTTGTGTTGCCAACCGAAGGGAAGAAAATCGGCGGCAGACCCCCATATGTGAGTTATAAATTGCCGGGGGCTGACGCTAAGAAATAAGGGGTCCCCGGTTGAAGGGCGTCGGGGGACCAGCGACGCCTGCTTGGTGAGGTACGGAGGTTGAGTCCAAGGCCAAAGCAGGTAGAAGTGTAATTATATAGAACTATTTTTGCTGTCAGACCTCCAAAGTTGACCTGCCGTTATCTAATTAATAAACAAGGGGCCTGTTAACGCGACTGAAGCGCTTCGATGTCCAGTGCAAAGTTGACGACTTCAATGAACTCGGTTAATTGAGATTCTTGACCTGCTTTTGCGGAATCAATTTTGGATCCTGTTGACTCAAATTGTGTGATTCGACAAGCAACACAAGCATTCCCTCCATGGGTCTGTCGGTCTGGTATCAGTTGCAAAATTCCTCTAGAAATTTATGGCTAAACGAAACTTATAGATTGTCTGAGTCTCGTCGTCCTTGCGTCCATTTCCAGTTCCTCACTCATCTTCACCCGCACATAGGCTTCTGTGCTGGGGACGATTGGAACCGCAGACTCTCGATTGCTGATTGCAGGCAGGTCACTCATCATCCATACGGCATTGGCACTGCCATCAACCCTTCCCTATCTGGCAGTTCATCGGACTGTTGACTGTGCTTTTTCGGGCTGAGAAATTTGGGCTACTACTTACTCGTCCATGGAGAAGGCGGCTAATGCTGCTGGGGTGTAACGCTCACCTTGTACCTGATGCCGTTGAAGCAAGCTGTCGAGTTGGTACAGATCCTCTTGCGTCAGTTGCAACAAGGGTGCGACAACATTTTGTCGTAAATAGTCCACGCGCTTTGTACCAGGAATGGGGTGGATAATGGGCGAGCGTTGCAGCAACCAAGCAAGCGCTACTTGAGCAGCGTTCGCGTCGTGTTTCTCGGCAATGTCGCGCACTTCTCGTACTAATTGCAAGTTGTGATCGAAAGCGCCGGCGGCAAACCGCGGTAGGACACGGCGGAAGTCGTCGCTCTCTAGCTTGGTCATACCGTCCAAATTGCCACTTAATAGTCCCCGGCTGATCGGGCTGTAGGCCACTAGGGCCGCACCTAATCGCCGGCAGGCTGCCAGAACATCATTTCCTTCCACCGTGCGAGTAATCAGAGAATATTCCGATTGAACAGCAGAGATACCGTGACGACCGTTGGTTAGCACGCGCAAAGCGGCGTCAGCGCGCAGAATCGTGTCAGCGTTCGCCTCAGAAAGGCCGACGGCACCAATCTTGCCCTCTTCTAATAGACGAGCCATGCCTTCCATGCTCCATTCGATCTGCTTGCCACCGTTAGCTATTCGGTGCAAGTAGTAGAGATCGATATGGCTGCCTAGCCGCTGAACACTCCGCTCGCAAGCGGTGATGATGTACTCCGGCGAGTTGTCCACCAAGCGTAGGCTTGGGTTATTGGGATCGCGCACAATGCCGCATTTGCTTGCTAGCAGCACTTTGTCTCGGCGCCCCGGCACAGCAAGAAAACGTCCAAGTAGAGTTTCGTTGTGCCCGCTTCCGTACATGTCCGCAGTATCAAAGTGTTCTACGCCTAACCCCAGTGCTGCTTCCAGTACCTCTAGAGACTCACTGTCATTTGTGAGTCCATAAAACTCGGACATACCCATGCAGCCGAGACCTATGGGGGCAACGGCGCGACCAGCAAGCCAGCGTGGCGGGACGATCAAATGGCTCATGGATTTCTCCTCTAAGAGTTCGCAACGGCACGGTTGACCGGGTACAGATGGCGGACAGTGAAGAAGCAGATGACGGTGATCCCGGCATAAAGACCTGCCAGCGGGGCCAGGTCATTCAACGGGAGCCAACTAGCCACTACGGTTATCAGTCCAGCGCACAACATTAATGCGCAACCGAGCACCGAACTAGACAAACCAGCTTGTTGTGGGAAGAGGGCCACACCACGCCCCATCAAGTTCGGGTACATCACACCAGCGAAAAAAGTCAACAACAACGACGGCACTACGAGCTCTACCAAGCCGAGTGGCCGTGACAGTGCGATCAGTAGCATGACCGGCCCGACCACTAGGTTGATGGTGGCAGCAGCGCGCACCAGCTTGGCAGGAGGGATTCGACCGGCGTTTAGACGATTGGAGAATACGCCGGCGAAGTACACGCCGCCTAGGCTCAAAGCAATGTTGCCAAAGTAGATTGGACTTTTGCCCAGCACGCCCTGCACCATGAAGGGGGCGCAAATGTGGAAGGTCAGCAGCAAACCGTAGCACAGGCCCATGGAGAGAAAGCACAACTGGAACTCCCGATCGGCCAGAATTTGCCGCGTATTCTGTATCAGTAGCTTACGCTTGAGAGGTACCGGCTGGGGCAGCGACTCGCGATAGCCCAGAGCCACCAGCAGGAACAGCAACACGCCATAACCGGCGAGGAAATAAAGATTGCTCCGCCAGCCGAACAAAGTCTGCAACTGAGCACCAATCACCGGAGCAATAATCGGACCCATGCCCCAAGCTATGACCATATAAGTCATGGTGTTGGCCAACTGTGGCCCCTTAAAATTATCAGTGGCGATCGCCTTCATCACTACCGAAGCAGTAGTGATACCTAAGCCCTGTAGTACGCGAGCAAAGACGAAAACATCCAGCGAATCAGTGCCAATGGCCAGTATGCTGCCCAACAAGTAAAGCAAGATACCACCGAGCAGAGCCGGTTTGCGACCGATAGCATCGCTCAACGGGCCGTAGATTAGCTGGCCAGTGGCGAAGGCGATCAAATAGGCTGATACGCTGAGCTGGATTTGCTTGCTACCTACACCGAAAGATTGGGCCATTAACGGCAGAGCAGTGACATAGATGTCGATGGCCATCTGGCCGATTGGCGCAAGCAGAATGATTAGCCAGAGCAAAAACAGTGGTGAGTTGCCAGGTTGTCGATAGGTTGGGATAGCCATATTTGCCGTTTTCATTGGCAACTTTTGCATAGGTACTTTATTTCGAATAAGGTTTTATGTATTACATACTACTACCAAAATAAAGTTTATTACTAAATATAGGTACTTATTTACTCTTATTTGTTGCAGTGCGCCACATCGAGCCTAAAGCGTACCGACATCCTGGAAATGCTGAAAATCCTTAAGTCGGCAAAGAAGTGGGTAGGAACCGAATCCATATTTTCATAAGGCATGTCGTGTAGACACTAACAAGCCGCAAAAAGCCGGTACTCAAGAATCGCGTGGACAGCGCCATTGAACAAGCGGTTGCTTCCTTTGCCATTGAGCAGCCCGCGTATGGGTAACATCTCCTTGATGCGCTGCTTCGCCTAGGCGCGTAGGCCTTCGGCGTTGTGGTTTTTGCAGCAGCTTTCTCCTGCGGCGCGCTGGTTGCAGCAGGAGAAAACGTGGTGTTCGTAGAAGCTCATGAGAATGAACTCCGAGAAGTTTCGGAGGGTGAAGCCCAGGGGGTCCAGTCCAGCCAGGGGCGGCGCTCGGCATCGCGATGAGCGAACGCCTTGATCGCGTCCAGATGGGTCAGGGTTTCGGATATCTCGTCCAGGCCTTTGAGCAGCCGCTCGCGGTCACCCGTGTCAATCTGGAACGGGACTTCCAGGTCCTCTCCGCAGATCACGCCGCTTTCCAGATCGAAGCTGAGCTCCAAGCCCTGACCGCCTTCGCGAGCCAACGCCGCTAGGCGCGCATAGGCCTCGTCGGAAATGATCGCGGCCAGCACACCATTGCGCACGCAGTTGGTTCGGAAAATCTCACCAAAGCGCGGAGAAGCCACCGCACGTATTCCAAAGTCCACCAGCGCCCAAACCGCATGCTCGCGCGAGCTGCCGCAGCCAAAGTTGGTGGCCGCCTTGAACTTGCTGCCGTCGATAGCCACGACAGCATCACTGAATAGCTTCAACTCGCGGCACAGCATCACGAAGCGTCGGCAGACATTGCGAATGCCCTTACCGTTATTGCGACGGAAGTCTGCGATGGTCTTGAAGTCAGGGGCGAGGCGACCGATCAGCCACATCAGTTCCATGTTGCGCTGGCATTCTCGCTCCAGCCTACGGCTGGACTGGATACGGTTGAGGTATCCGTAGAGGTACAGCTTTAGCAGCACTGAGGGATGATACGAGGGCCTGCCCGTTGTCGCCGGTTTTGCACCGTCGAAACCCAAGCCAACCAAGTCCAACTCATTGATGAAGACGTCCACGATCCGAACCGTGTTGTCCTCTGCAATGAAGTCATCTAGGCACTCAGGTAACAAAGTGACCTGCTGCCTGTCCTGCCCTTCGATGTATCTCGACATATTGACTCCCGAGTTCAGCCTCAGGCAGGGAGAGGGTTTTCACACAGCCTCCATCTTTTGATGTCATAAGCCCCATAGGTACTGACAGAGGCAATGGACTCGTCGCATGGAATTTGTCCAATCAAATCTATCAGCGTGATGCTCCCGCCCGATTCAGACCATGTTGTTGTTGTAATATTTAAGTTCTCAGAATCATTTGTCGTTGCACCTTTTGGAGTACAACTGAGCTTTTTAAACACCATCCCCAACTGTTCACTCATAGGAGCAAAATGATGCCATCTCAAATTAGTAATGATTTAACGAAAAATTCGTTGCCTTTTCTAGATAAGAAAGAGGAATTTCCTGTTCTGACACCAACTAATGGACCGGAGATGCTCGATATTGCCGATCTTCATAAAAAAACTGGTGTTTGCACCCTGGACATTGGATTGATGAACACGGGAATTTGTAAGTCGGCAATCACATATGTAAATGGAGACGAGGGAATTCTTCGATATCGCGGCTATTCAATTGATGAGTTGGTTGATAACTGTGACTATCTGGATGTGGCTTGGTTGCTGCTGAATGGTGAATTGCCAACGCCCAGTCAGAAGACTGAGTTCCAACATAATATTACTTATCACTCAATGGTGAATGAGCAAATGGTGTATTTTTTGCGTGGATTCCGACTCGATGCACACCCAATGGCTGTCATGTGCGGCATGACGGGTGCTTTGTCTGCTTTTTATCACGACACGCTTGATATATTTAATGCCGAACACCGGAAAATTGTGGCGCACCGTTTGATTGCCAAAATGCCAACAATTGCAGCGATGGCTTACAAGTATTCTATTGGACAGCCGTTAATTTATCCACGCAATGATCTCGATTTTGTTTCAAACTTCATGCAGATGTTATTTGCTGTCCCATGTGAGCCATTTAAACTCAATTCAGCTGGCGTGCGCGCATTTAACGCTGTGATGATCGTGCAGGCCGATCATGAGCAAAACGCTTCGACATTTACGGTGCGTTCAGTAGGTTCGAGCCGTGCGAATCCCTATGCCTGTATCGCTGCTGGCATTGCCTCTCTTTGGGGCCCTTTGCATGGTGGCGCAAATGAAGGTGTACTTCATACGCTCAACGAAATCGGGTCTATTGAAAATATCCCTGCCATAATTAAACGTGCTAAGGATAAAAATGATCCTTATCGTTTGATGGGTTTCGGACACCGGGTTTATAAAACTTACGACCCACGTGCAAAAGTTTTGCAACGATATTGCTACGAAGTTCTTGAAGCATATGGGAAGAAGGATGACCCTCTGTTTAAAATGGCGCTAGAGTTAGAGCGCATTGCACTCAGTGACGAATTTTTCATTGAGCGAAAACTTTATCCCAATGTTGATTTTTATTCTGGCCTTATTCTCAAAACCATTGGTATTCCGCTATCGATGTTTACGGCGCAATTTGCCGTGGCACGTACCGCTGGTTGGATTTCTCATTGGAATGAGATGATTACAGATCCAGCTGTCAAAATTGTGCGACCACGTCAACTCTATGTGGGATCGGATTTGCGTACCTTTGTGTCTGTTGCCGAGCGGGCGGAGCACAAGCCGATTATTGGGTGAGTTGCGCAATCTTCTGCAAACATGGGTATGTGTTGGAAGAGCAGTTTTGAACCCACGCTCGTATCCCACCACCAATTTCGCGTTTGTTAGTAACTTCCATTGGCAACCTTCAGATGTCCGTAGGTGACCGTAAGGGTCCGCGAGTGCCTTGGGAGTTGCTTCAAATTACCGCCGGTCGTCGTGATCTGATGCGCGCTCAGATGTACTGCCGCGAAGAGCATCTGGAGTTGCCCCTTTAGACCGGACACATTATTGTTCTGTCAAAGGAGTTAAAAATGAGCCAAAGAGGAGAGGCGTACGCACCTGAATTTCGTCAACAAATGGTGGAATTGGTCAAAGCTGGCCGCAAACCAAGTGAACTCGCCAAAGAGTTTGGTTGCCACGAAACCAGCATCAGCACATGGATTCGCCAAGTCAAAGCCGACGAGCTAGGTGGTGGACTGCCTGATGCACCACTGACAACGGCGGAGCGACGAGAGCTTGCTCAGTTGCGTCGCCAATTGCGCCAAGTCACACAGGAGCGCGACATCTTGGCAAAGGCCTCGGCCATCATATTTGCTCAGGAATCCGATTGACACCTTGAACCGCCACATGTCGATCTCATGCTGTTTGACCCAGTCGTTGAGCGTTTGGGGCCCGCAGCCAATCTTGGGAGCAAGGGATTCAATGCACGCCCACAGGGAGAAGTATTCACCCTTGTGTCTTGTCCCATCCGAACGGCGCGTTCATGAACCTTGGGGGAAAAAACGATTGGACTTCTTCCTGCTCAAAGCTTCTTCTTCTCAGAATAAGGAGCCTCCTGGACTCCGGGGGCGGTTCACTGCTGCCGGCTACAAGTGTTTACGAAGTTGGATCCTCAATCAATTCATAGTTTGGCAACAACATCAATAGCTCTTCAAACGAGCCAATTGGTGTGATGCTTGGATCTGCGGCTAAAGCGTGTGATTTCGAATCTATGGCAAATGCACGGTCCGCCAAACGCATCATTTCCAGGTCATCCAGACTGTTACCAACTACCCAAGTCAAATCGATTGCCGGAGAACTAGTTTCGTTTAAGAATCGAAGAAGCACATTACTCTTGCATATGGATGAGGGCACATCTTGAATGGTTGAAATGAAACCAGAGTTGATCTTAATT
>JACCDG012062520.1_pt1 | contig 13349 bp, 2 predicted proteins | sample 7442471 | NCBI WGS metagenome assembly JACCDG01 (sample SAMN15323444, study PRJNA562643) | freshwater metagenome | isolation source: river surface water | place: USA:Blue River Watershed | collected 2017-08-17 | reverse complement strand
GGAGGAGGAGGGAAGGGTGATGATGATGGAGATACAGCTGGAGGCGGATTTGAAGTTGATGATGAAGCGTATCGAAGTGGTGACGCACGCGTCGTTATTTCTGGGTACGCCTATCCAAATGCCAATATAGCTGTTTTGGTTGACGGCAAAATTGCTCGAACAGCCCGCGCGACCAATAGCGGTACCTATTCTGTGACACTTGATGCGATTGCGAAGGGAGCGTATACCTTTGGCGTGTATGGTGAGGGCGCTGATAAAGTTCGATCATCTACGTTCAGTACCTCATTCACAGTAACAGGTGGACGAACTTCCGAACTGTCTAATATTCATGTTGTGCCGTCAATCAAAGTAAGTCCAGATCCAGTAAACACAGGTGAAACGCTTACTATAAGCGGGTATGCTTTGCCGAATTCGACTGTGACCCTTCAAAACGGAAAAGCCAAAATGAAAAGCTCGAGCGAGTCTACGGCCACAGCCGACAGCTCAGGGAAATGGACCACAACCCTCAACAGTTCAAACTTTTCGAGAGGTACAAACCAGATTCGAGCGAAGTCAGCTCAAGCGAATGGAGTTTCGACCGGATATTCAGGGTATACGTTTTATGGTGTAGGTGAAAAGGCCGAGACAGGAAGTCTGAGTCCCGACCTTAACCGTGACGGAAAAGTTAATCTTATTGACTTCTCGATCCTGCTTTTCTGGTGGAATACAAATGGCGGCGACTCAAATCCCCCAGCCGATATAAATCGCGATGGCAGAGTCACACTCACAGACTTTTCTATTTTGTTGTTCAATTGGACGGGGTAAGGAAATAGAGTATTGAAAGCGTTCGACTGAGGGTTCGAGGAAACGTTCTGGTCTTTAAGGAGTGTAGCGACTGTAAAAACGGAAGTACCCTTGGGGTGTGCTCTAGGAAAGAGACGAATCATCGGCGACGGATTATATTTAAAAATTATTGTTGAATTGTCATGCGTAATGCCAAATTGTGTATGTGTGGGTAACACTACTTAACAATATGGTTGACACTATATAATTACGTTATATGTCGTTCTTGCAGAGACTAAAAGGCCGTGGAGTTCGCAGTGGCGATGGCTTGCTATCTGATGCTGAAGAAACAGCTGCAGATAAAGTGGCGCAACTTCATGTCGATGTGTTTCAATCTGAACAAATGATCGTTGTCTACGCGCAGTCAGCAGGTGCGGATATGAATGACGTTCATGTTTCTATTGAGGGCGATGCGGATATCGTTCTGATTGAAGGAAAGCGCGTTCGGCCGGAGTATCTCGTCTTTCCAAAAAAGAAAGTACGTGGTGCGTTTGTGGCTGAGGAATGTGTATGGGGAGATTTTTATCGACGCATTATCCTGACTGAAAGTGTCAATATTGAAAAAGCAGAAGCCAAAATCAAAAATGGTGTACTTATCTTAATGTTGCCGTTGCTTAAGCCGAATGAAAAAGAGAAGGTACGCCTCAAAGTGCTCGGAACGAGAACAGCAACCAAAAATTAATTACACGTATGTATTTTTTCTCAAAACATTCAGCAAAATTTATCTCCTCGGTACTGGTATGTGCCTTTGTCCTCTTGATTACTCCCAAGCAAGTTGTGCAAGCGGCTGATTTGGCTTTGAGCCCTAACACCGGCTCATACTCAGTTGGGCAGACGTTCACGACGACTGTCCGAGTGTTGCCAAATGGTGATAATGTAAATGCTGTTGAAGCTGGTCTCAAATTTGATCCCAAACTACTTTCTGTAGTAAGTGTTGGTAAAACTGGATCAGTGTTTTCACTCTGGACTACAGAGCCAACCTTTTCAAATGCGGCTGGAACAGTTTCTTTTGGAGGAGGTAGTCCGTCACCGTTTACAGCATCTTCTAATATCGTCACAGTCACCTTTAGAACAGTGGCTGCCGGCAGTGCATCGGTTAGCTTTACTGGGTCATCGGTGTTGGCTGCGGACGGACGAGGTACTGACGTATTCAAGAGTGGCGGAACAGCGACATACACTATTACCGCTGGCACAACTCCAACTCCCACACCAACACCGACCCCTAATCCAGTTCCAGTAGCTGAAGCTGAAGAAGAGAATGATGGTGCGATTATCTTTGGTGATCCACCTCGACCACCTGAAGTAGGATCACAGACTTTCCTTGATCCTAATGTTTGGTACAAAGAAACAGAGGGAGTCTTTACATGGACATTACCATTTGATGTAAACGCTGTGGCAGTAGAGATTACCGATGATGCCGAAAATAAGCCGCAAGAAAATAAAGCCGCTATTAACGATCCACCAATTGAAGAGTTTTCTGTTAATAAGGATGTTATAAAAGATGGCGTTCAATACATAAGCGTTAATTTCAAAAACCAAGTGGGCTGGGGAGCACCACTCAATCGAAAGCTACAAATTGACACTACACCCCCTGAAGCTTTTACGGTCAATGTTCGAGCTGGCACGTCGCCAAACTCTTTCCCGCTTTTAAATTTTGAAGCGAATGATCTAACGTCTGGAGTTGATTATTACGAAATGACAATTGCAGAGCAGGAGCCAATCAGAATAACTCCTGACGAAGCTAAACTGGGATACTTACTCAAGGAGCTTGAGGATGGTACCTATACTGTAAAAGTGGTTGCAGTTGATAAAGCTGGGAATAGTCGAGAGAGTAGTGCAGCAGTTTTGATTACCGCTGGTTGGATAAAGCCTGCTGAAGTAGTTGATGAAGGTTCATTTTGGGACTTCTTCTCCGCCATAAATCTCTTTATCATCTTCCTCATCACAATTATAGGCATGCTCGTAGGATATCTGTGGTATACTCATAAGCGTCTTAAGGAACGAGAAGAAAAATTACGAAGAGAGACCAAGGAGATTCAAGATCAAATGGAAAAAATCTTCTCAGCCCTTAGAGATGAAATTTACGACCAAATCCTTTCAATCACAGCCAGAAAGCGGCTGTCGCCAAAAGAGAAAGAAGCGATTGAAGGTCTTACACAAGCGCTCGAAGTTTCTGAAACCTTGATTGAAAAAGAAATTAATGATGTAAAGGCGATACTTAAGTAAAAAGACAAAAGGTATCCACATACTCACTACTGTATACCGCGGCTTCAATTGCAAGTCGCGGTATACTTATAATTAGCCCCTTTTCTAATTTGTTAGAAAAGTGGGGTGGCTTGTTAAAGGTGAACACGACAGAACGTCACAACACAAGAGAAAATCGAATAAAAACAGTATTTAAGGCGCAAAATGTCTCCGCGTTGGCTATTTCTCGTGTTGTGATCACTTTACTAGCTAGTCTGTTGCTCGTCGCTGTCAGCTTAGCTTTTTATAGCAAGCCTGTTGCGTCTGAAGAAATTACAGAGGACACGTTCGGTATTGTTGAAACGACTAATATTTTCCCGACAAACGTATCCGCGTCTCGCTGGAATGAGTTAGACGAAGCGTTGTCGCAAGATTTGCCTGACTATGCACTTTTTCAGGATTTTGATTCTGATAACTCTGCATTCTTGGGAGATGAGGAAAGCGAACAAGAAGTAATTGAAGTAAGTGCAGATCCTGCAGAAATAGATAATGCCAGTGCATCTGAATCTGACGATGATGGAGAAGCAGGGGCTGAAGATACTGATACGCAAGTATTACCAGAGCCAGCTGAAGATGCTAGCCTGGATGAACCAGTTTCATACCAGAGCAGTCAGTTTAATGTTGTGCAGCGTGCTGGTGTATTCCCGCTTGCGCAGTTAAGTATGACCTCGTCTACGGAAGCAATTTCGCATGAGCACGTAAATGAATCACAGGAGGCTGGTGCTCTGCCTAGTGAGCCTGCAACACCAGATGAAACAACAGGTGATGTTCAAGATGGTGTCGCAACAAGCACGGAAATAATTACTCCTGCTGAACAGCTTCCTCTGCAAGAACAGCTTGCCAGCGATATCAAGCTCACCAACTTTAAGACAGCATCACTTAAGCCCGGGCAGTTTGTCGATAGTTTGCAGTTACGTCTTTCTCTTGCGGCGCAAGCCAATCCAGCTGATGATGGTTCACTCCCATACATTGATATCCTCTTTAAGGGTAATGAGACGGACAGTTTTCAATCTGTAGGCTCAATCATAATTGATGATGAGGTTTCTAATGCCATCAACGGAGGGTATTATCTCTTTGCACTTCCGGTCATCACAAATCCAGAATTACTCGGTGATGTCGAAGTGATGTTACGTGTGAATGGCTCACAAGAACAGATTTCTTCAATAAAACTTGATGCCGTGTGGCTCGAATTGAATGCTCGCTCGGTTACACCGGAAGACTTGGAAGAGCGCACAGATCCAGATCAATTTACTCACCTTGAACCACCCAAAATAACGACACTGGTTAGTGATGAACTCAACTTTGGGATTGATGAGGCGCCGGTTTTTAATCTTCGGTACGAATCCCAACAGAATTTTGTCGTCCGCGGCTTGATGAAATTGTTAGGACGTAGTGGACTTGATGTGAAAGCTATTTCTGTAAATCACAAAGCGGCTGGACACATTGAAATTGAGCCAAAAATCACCATTGCTGGAGATGGTCTTGTTACTATCGAATTACCTGGTGACGAGCTTGATGTTATGCGACCTGGTCTCTACGAGATAAACATGTTATTCGAAGAGAATGAAAGCGAGTACGTTGAGACGTTTGAGTTCCAGTGGGGTGTTCTCACCATGAATCCAAATAAATCTTCGTATGAAGTAGGCGAGTCAGCAACGATAGCCCTTGGAGCATTGTCACAAAATGGTAATACACTCTGTGACGCTACATTAGCACTATACGTCACAAGCCCAAGTCAGACGGTAACAAGGATACCGGTGAATCCTTCAGGAGAATGTAATGGTAATAACGTTATTGATGTTCCAGACTACACCGGAGAATTTTCTATTGCAGAAGCAGGTGAGCACAAACTATATCTTGAGCATCAGGATGAAAACGGAGAGGTTTTAGGATTCATTGAAGATACGTTTCTGGTAGAAGAGAATTTAGCCTACAGTATCGAACGAAGTGGTCCAACTCGTATCTATCCACCTGCATCATATCCGATGAGTATTACTGCGTATGCAGAGGATGGCTTCGATGGGTATCTTGTTGAGAGAGTACCGGCGTCATTTAGTGTGGCTACCACCACAGCAGAAATCCAAGAAGAAGGGGACTGGAAAATTCTCACGTGGCCGATTACTCTTGCGCCAGGTGAGAGTGTAACGGTTGAGTATGGTTTTGATGCCCCAGACATATCACCGTATATATATCGAGTCGGTGAAGCTTCATTGGAACGGACTGTTTCTTCAAACGGAGGCTCGTTAAATGTGGCAACGAGTACAGGCGAAACAGCTACTAGTACTAGCACGACGTCGGAAGCATTTACTAACGAAACTGCCGAATCAGAGCAACAGATAGTGTTTGCTGAGCATCGTCAATGGCAAATAGCTTCTGACGCTACTGGCAGTCTATTGATTATGTGGGACGGCCCAACTATTCCTACCGGGTGGACGTGTGTATCTTGTGCTCCTGGTGACGTCTTCTATCAGCGATTTATTGTCGGTTCATCAACGGCTGGCATAAATGGTGGGACAGCAACACATACGCATACTGCGTCAGCAGCTGTTGCAGTCACAACAGGGAATGTAACTGTCGGTGCTGGTGGTGGAAATAACTACAATACAACTGCGCACACACATACACTCACACCAGTTATTGGTCCCGCGAACAATTTGCCATCATATCGAAACTTAGTGATTATCCAACATAATTCTGCAGGAGAGCCAACATCTATTCCTGCCGGAGCAATTGTGACATTCGATGCAACGGTACCGACAGGCTGGACACAGTATGCGGCGCAAAATGGTTTCTATGTTCGTGGAGAATCTATTGCAAATCGCACGCTAACAGGTGGATCAAATACCCATACCCATACTATTACTGGAACTATGGGTGCTGGTGCTGGTGCTAATAACTCAACTGGAGGAGGAACTGTTAATCTTTCGAACACCGCCCACACTCATACCATAAATAGCAACACCGCTTCGGCTAACAGTGAGCCTCCATATATTCAGATGATACTAGGAAAACTGAATGCAACTTCAACGATGCCGAACAACGCTATCGGTATGTGGACCGAAGATGCACCAGCCGACTGGAATGTGGTGTCAGGAACATCAGGAGCACTTCAAAACCGATTCTTTAAACCAGCCGCAAGTTATGGAACAACCGGTGGCTCGGCTACCGAAACTCCAGGTAATGTCAACGGAATCATTTCGAGCGGTCCTAGCAGTGTATCTGGAGCGACACGAGGTGGTGCTGGTACAACGAGACCGTCTTCAGTCCATACTCATTCTGTTAATGTTACAGGATTTTCGACAGCGAGTATTTTACCGCCATATCGGTCGGCGGTATTTGCAAAGCGAGCTGGAGGTCAGCCACCGGCAGCGCCTGTGATTCATGAGTTGTTTGATAATGAAAAGACAGGTACTTCAACTCCAGAGTTTGAGTTTACTGCAAATGACTCAGTCGGAACCGACTCGCTTATCTATCAGTTCCAGTGGGATACCGATTCTGATTTAGATACAGCTCGTATAGGAGATCAGACGTCAGATGACGAATCTGCATGTTCTCCAAATTGTTTTGAAAATACTGTCAGTGGTGGGGACACCAATCCCTTTAATGAGGCAGAACGTATCAGGTTTACAATTCAGTCTGATCTTACCTCCGGCACCACGTACTATTATCGGGTTCGGGCAAAAAAATCGACTGGTACAACATGGGGTGATTGGTCGACAGTGTCTACATTTACATATATTGCTGATACAGATCCATCACAATGGTTACAGACTACCGACTGGCAATTTAACACCGGTACATTTTCGGGGACTGAAACATTTGGTTCAGATGGGGTAAGAATTGCAAATGCGACCCTTGATGAGGCGATGGTAGCGTATGGAGAAGGTGTCGTCACAACACCCCGGTATCGTATTTGGGATGGAACCGCCTGGAGTGCAGAAGCTTCTGCCCAAAGTGTTGGTGGAACTGTACAGTGGGTGAGAACAGCAGCTGCAACGACTCGCAATGAGTATGTGCTTGGAGTGCAGGATGCCGTTAATGATGTCAACGTTCAAGTCTTTAACGGCGGAAGCGCTACCTGGGGTAACTTGGTCGAGGTGACCGCAACCATTCCTGATAACACCAGGAGAGGGTTTGACGTCGCGTACGAAACAACGTCAGGAGACGCGCTCATTGTCTACTGTAATGGAACTGATGCGGCGTATCGAGTTTGGAACGGAACAATGTGGTCCGGCCAAACAACTATCACCACTACCTCAGCCAACAACTGTAACTATATTTCACTTGCCTCAGACCCACTTTCAGACGAAATTATTCTTGTCACCAGGGACAACTCTGCCGGAGTTACTGACTACGAAGCTCTTGTTTGGAATGGTAGTGCGTGGGCAAATTCACTTACTGGCGGTACTATGACCGACACTAACAATGAAGGTATTGCGGTTGAGTATGAAGAGTCTGGAGGACAAGCGCTGGTGACATTTTCAAATGGTGGAAACAATAGCTTCTTATGGAGTAGTTGGAATGGAACTGAATGGAGCACCCTTACGGCACAAGGTCTTGGAAATGATTACCAGTGGGGAACGCTTAAGGCTGATTCTGGCAGTGATGCTATGGCTCTCTGTTATATAGATACTGACAACGATATCGGACTTGTTCGCTGGAATGGGGAATCGTGGCTTACAGCTCAAGAGATTGATACAGGAGGAAATAGTGATACTGGTCGAGCCGTTTCGTGTGAGTTTGAAATTACGTCAGGTCGGGATGGGTATATCATGATGCCGTACAGCGATACCACAGATGCTAGTTATCGTTTCTGGAACGGAACATCATTTTCGACCGAAGCTTCAATCTCAACCATACTAGACTCATGGGAAGTTGAGTCTGTTCGTGCCGGAGACGGTAAAATCCTCAGTCTCTTTCATGATGACATCAATACGCAATATGATTTCTCGTACTGGAACGGAACCGCCTGGTCCTCTATACAAACGCTCGAAGGATCTCCTTCTGTAACAGCCGATCCGCGCAGACAGCCGTTCCATATGTCTGCACGAGCGTACCAGTTTGTTACCGGAACACATACTTCCGATCCGGTAAACTTCAACCAAGTGCCTAATCGTCCGACATGGGGTGAAGTAACGTGGGGAGTGACCGAGCCGGCTGGAACAAATGTTGAAATACAGGTGCTGTATGCCACAACCACATTTTGTAATGTTCTTGTTCCTGACGTGGCACTGCCAGGCAATAGCGCTGGGTTTACCGCAGCGGATATGCCTATTAATCTTTCTTCACTCTCAACATCTACCTATGGAAGCTTGTGTCTTCGAGCTACGCTCACATCGGAGAGTCAAAGTGTTCCAACGCTTGATGAGTGGAATATTTCATGGGAGCGTCAGCCACTTTTAGTTCAGTCGCAGTATCGCTGGTATGCTAATCGTAATCTTGAAACACCAAACGACGCTTGGCCAGTGGGAGCTCCTGATTTACTCCAAAATGAAACCATACCACTCGAATATTCTCCTGGTTCTGGTGATGTACTCCGCTTGCGTATGGCTGTTCGTAGTGACAGTGCTCCACTCGCTGCTTCATCGCAGGCCTTTAAGCTGCAGTACTCGCAAACATCGGGAGTATGTGCCTCTTCAACTGCCTGGTTTGATGTTGGGGCTGTCGGTAGTACTACCGCTGTGTGGCGAGGATACAATAACCTGTTAGCCTTTGATGGCTCAACAATCTCAACTCTTCTTCTTACCGGCTCTGATGTTGGCGGTTCTTACGAAGAAGAAAATAATTCAAACGATAACCCCAACACTGTGGGCATAGGAAATGAAGCAGAATGGGACTGGGTGCTAGAGCATAATGAGGCGCTCGATGGCTCGCAATATTGTTTTAGAATGGTGACTGATGCTGGGTTTGAACTCGGTGGATACGAACAATATGCTTCCTTGATAACAAATACGTCCCCTGACGCACCTCTATTAGAAAGAGTGTTTGATAATGAACAAGTTGCGTCCACGAGTCCATGGTTTGAATTCTCAGCCACTGATCCAGAGGGTGAAGACGTTAGCTATCAAATCCAAGTCGATGACTCAAACGATTTTAGTTCGACTATTCTTGACAGAAATTCATCAGTTAATTTGTCAGAGTTTGAAAATCTCGTTACACCAGCTGATAAAGATGCGTTCATATCCGGTCAAACTATACGCTTCAAACCAAGTTCTGCTTTGACTAATGGAACTACCTACTACTGGAGAGTTCGTGGGCGTGATGGTACTGGCTCAAATACCTGGGGTGATTGGTCAACAGTATATAGCTTCACTGTAAATACTGGTACTACTATAACAACATGGTTTCAGACAGAAAGAGAACAGTTTGACACAAACACCAACCAAGACACCGAGGCGACAGTGTTTGATGATGTTACTTTAACGAGTGGCTTTACTACCGGTACTACGACCAGTAGCGCTATAGATTTTGATAATAAAACGACTGGTAATGCGTGGGGCCGTTTGCTTTGGAGCCATAACGTAACCTCCGGCAACATCAGATATCGAATCGAGTATCTAGAAGACGGTGAGTGGACGCTTGTCCCAGACGCGTTCTTGCCAGGTAATAGTTCAGGCTTCACATCGTCACCAGTATCATTGCTTGGACTTGATCCGGTTGTCCATAATGAAATTAGATTAAGAGCTAACTTCACGGATGTGAGTGGCGCGCCTCGACTTTTGAGTTGGTCGGTCGAGTGGGGGTTTGCGGTTGAGCAACCAGTGCAGTTGTCACTGTTTGATAACGAAAAAACAGGAACAACAACTCCAACACTTCGTTTTACAACTGAAGATCCTGAGAATCAAGATATCGAATACGAAGTTTCATTCGGGACTGATAAAACATTCACAAGCTCAACCACTGTACGGTCGGGGGTGGCAGCTGGTTTTTCAAACGAAATTGTTGGAATCGACACTAATCCATTTTTCTCAGGGGATATTATTCAGTATAAATTTCAAACACCATTAACAAACGGAACAACATATTGGTGGCGAGTAAGAGGCCGGGATCCTTCTGGCGGAAATGCGTGGTCAGTGTGGTCATCTCCGCGAAGCTTTACTGTTGATACCAGTGTTTCAGTTTCTACGTGGTTTCAAACGACAGATAGTCAGTTTGAGACAGATGAGCTTAACGACACCGAAATCACCGGTAGTGGTGGTGCTAGAGTCGCTTCAATTATTCGAGAAGCGTTCTTGGCTTACGCTGAAGGCACTATCCAGTTGCCGCGATATAGATTGTGGAATGGTGCAACATGGTCGCCGGAGGCCTCAGCTCTTTCGGTCGGTGGTTCAATTCGATTTGTTGAGACTGCAGCCACTCAAGTGAGAAATGAGTATATTGTTGCGACACAGGAAACGGGCGGACGTGTTCGTGCTCAGGTATATGATGGTGCTACTGATACTTTCGACGATTTGCAAACAATTATTGCAGCGGTACCTGCGGTTTTGTATCGTGGTTTTGATGTGGCGTACGAGTCAAGTTCTGGCGATGCGCTCGTAGTAGCTTGTAATGGTACCGAAGCAACCTATTATGTTTGGAATGGTACTAGCTGGTCAGGACCAACAGCAATTACGCTTGGCATAACAAATAGCTGTAACTGGATAAAGCTCGCTTCTGATCCAGCTTCAGATGAAATCATCCTCGTAGCTCGAGACAATACCCTTGGTGCAACTGACTACGAAGCTCTTGTTTGGAATGGCAGTGCATGGGCAAATTCACAGACATTAGGTGCAATGCAGGAAGCAAATAATGAAGGTATCGCCGTTGAGTATGAAGAATCAGGTGACAGAGCTGTCGTCGTAGTTTCAAACGGAACCGCTGCTCAATTTGCGTGGAATGCCTGGACAGGAGGTGGTTGGGTAGGAAACAATACTATTGCACTACAAGATGACTTTGAGAATGGTCGACTGGCAAGAGATGTTGGAAGTGACAACATGGTCCTTTGTAGTATCGATAATGATGGACAGATAGCGTATAAGCGATGGATAGGAAGCACAAACGCTTGGGATGTAGCTGCGTACACAACACTTGATACTCTCGGCAATGCGAAAGCAGGACGTCCGATAGATTGTCAGTATGAAACAACGGCTGGTCGGGATGGATACATTATGATGCCGTATAGCGACCAAACAAATGCGCGATACCAATTCTTTAACGGCACTGCTCCTTCTGGCGAAGCGAGTATTTCTACAGTTCAAGATTCGCATGAAGTTAGGTCAGTTCGGACTGGAGATGGAAAGATACTTTCCATGTTCTATGATGATGGAAATACACAATACGACTTTTCTTATTGGGACGGCTTGACCTGGTCTACGCTTGAAACGCTCGAGACAACCTCTATCACAACATTAACGCCTCCGACTATTCCGCTCGATATTGTTGCTAGACGATACCCAACCTTTACGGAAGGAATCGTTTATTCAACCGCAATAGACTTTGATGACGGCTCTGGACTCAAGTGGCAGCGGGCAACCTTTAGTGATACTACTCCGGGGTCTAGTGAAATTACGTACCAGGTTGAATACCTAAATGACGACACCTGGGAATTGATTCCAAATGCTGCTCTTTCAGGAAATAGTACTGGCTTTACAACATTACCAATAGACCTCTCACAAGTAAGTCGTATTACCTACAACACAATTCGTTTGAAGGCTAATTTGGCGTGTGTAGGAGGAAACTGTCCAACACTTAACGATTGGACTGTTGAGTGGTCTGCGGGTATCAATGTTTCAGGAACATTGCATCAGTACAATCAAACTGCATCGACTACTTCCGGAACAATCGCGGTTGCGGTAAATGGGGTTGTCCAAGCTGGCAAAACGGCGACTGTTGTAAATGGTGCTTGGACTATTGCGAACGTAACTGCGTTTCCTGGTGATATTGTAACCACCTTTGTCACCGGCGCAGCAGATACCGCTGAAGCAGTTGGGGTGGCTCGGTACGATGGGGACGGAGACATCACAGGAATCACTATGTTTGAGCGACACCTTTCGCTTGGCTCAAACGATGCTACCACAACTCCATTTACAAACGCTGAAATTGGTCTTTATGATTTCACTAATAGCGAGGACCTTTTCTTCAATGTTTCTGGTACAACACTCTCACTCTGCGCAACAACTGGCTGTTCTGATGCTGAGCTTTATATACGAAGCGGGGTGTACTTTGCACCTGGTGGTCGACTCGTCCTTCATGACTTTGAAAACAACGGTACCTTTACTGCGGGAAGCTTCACACATGAAGTAAACGGTTCTTGGGATAATAACGCTACTGCAATTATGAGTGGTTCAACAGTAGTTTTTGCAGCTACCAGTAGCTCGGAAACTATCGATAACACGGGTGCTGTAAACGGTACGTTTAATAACCTCACCTTTGGTACAACTACCGGGTCAGGAACATGGTCCCCAGTTGTTCTCCTTGATATTGATGGAAACCTTACTGTTTCAAGGGGTACGTTTGCTAGAGGGACAACCGCAGTCACTCTGGCTGGTAACTTTGACATTGGGACAAATGGATTCATTACTGGTGTTGGAACCACAACATTTGATGGTGGCACCGCAGCAACGTGGCGAAACCAAAATGCAACACTGCAAAACAGCGGCCGAGTTGTTATTGATGGTGTCTCAAAGGCAGTAACTCTAACAGGTAATGTTGCGGCTGAATCTGTTACGATTGGTGCCAACGACACTCTTGATGCATCTGCAAGTAACTACGACATAACAGTGTATGGAAGTTGGAATAATCAGAATAACTTCGTAGCGCGGGCGGGTGAAGTTATCTTTGCAGCCACTGGCACAGGAAGAACTATCACAACTACCGGAGATGCTTTTTATGACCTCACCTTTAATGGTACTGGAGGAGGCTGGTCGTTTACTGAATCAACAACACTGATTAATAACGATATTCGGGTTTCAGCTGGTACGGTGACACTTCCGAGCGCGACGTCGACTATTGCTGGTTCCTTTATTACTACCAGCGGTACATTCCAACATAATAACGGAACGCTGTACTTCACCTCAGGAGGTGCCGAATCAATTACATTTGCAGGTACAGCCTTCACAAACGTAGCTGGTAATATGTGGTTCCAGGGTGCTGGTAATTGGACAGTTACTGACACGAACGCTACTTCAACTGGCAATGTTGTTGTTCAGCAAGGAACGCTTAATTTCCCAAGTGGTGTTATGGCGATTGGTGGAACACTCCGTGACATCGGCGGAGTGTATGCTGGTGGTACAGGTACAGTACGC